>Ga0181399_1000001_pt1 | contig 92486 bp, 98 predicted proteins | sample 22SPOviralmetaG_FD_130128 | JGI IMG/M metagenome (GOLD analysis project Ga0181399, IMG submission 130128) | Marine viral communities from the oligotrophic San Pedro Time Series (SPOT) site, San Pedro Channel, CA, USA - 22 SPOT_SRF_2011-05-21 | ecosystem: Environmental > Aquatic > Marine > Strait...
ATACAGCGTCAACAAGCGGTGATCAAGGTGCTGATGCTACAACTACACCACAAGACGATAATCCAGCAGTAAAAGACACTACAGGCGCTGAACCTTCGGCCGAAGAGCCATATCAAAGACCAGACAGAACACAAGGTCAAAAGGATTATAAACCTACCCAAACGACACCGGCAGCACCGGTTAATATGGGCGACTTAGTTGTAAGTATTAAGAATCTAAAACCAGAAGTTCAAGCAATTATTAAGAAAGAATTATCTGCTTAGAAAAACGGCAGTTTAGTTTTTTTGGTAGTTTCTAGATTATCTTTGATAATCTCATTTATTATAGAACGTTCTTCGTAAGACATAGTCGCAAGTTCACTGTAAGAAAGACCTCTCATATACCAACACATTTTAAGAAGTTCTCTCTTTAGAGTTCTCGCCTCTTTATCTAGTTTTTCGGCTTCACGCAAAATCTCAGGACGAGAAAGGGTTAAGACTTTGCTCCGAAAAAATTTGCTTGATCCATTGTTAATGCAACTTCGAACTCGTGTTCGCAATCACCACACTTGACTTTTTTAGTTTTAAGTTCAAGTCCTTTAGCAATACCTTGTAAGTGTTCACTAAGTTTTTTGAAAATTTCTTTATCAGCATTTTGAATAAAGTCTGAAATCATCTGTTTATCATTTACTGTTCCTTGCGGAGTTGTAATAGCAGAAATACTGTGTATAACAACTGCAACAGTCATTTCAGTTAACTTAATAAAACTAGAACCAAACTTTTCAAGTTTTTCTTCTTCAGTCATAGTTTCACTATTAACGATGTTGAAGATTCTTTCTTGTTCCATTTGTTGTAATTGTTTAGATGTTACTTCTTTGTAAGTGTAAGGTTTCAAACTAAAAGTAAGGTCGCCAATTGCATACTGTTCCGGAAACTCGAAACTACTAATTCTTTCTAAGTGATCATTTAGAACGTAATCGTAATTTTGTTCTTCCTTACACTTAGGACAGTGAGTTGTAATTTCCATTTTATCACCGTAAGTTGCAATTCTAATTGCTACTAAACAAGCGTCTACATCAAGTGTAGGCATATTCCACGGCTCTTTAATTGCTGGAACACAACTTTTAATTACTTCTGTTGTTGCTGCACCATTCATTAACGCATCTGGTGTCTTATACATTAGTTCATCTTTTGCGGTCATAGCATAGACAGGATATTGCCCATCTGTGCTTACATCAAGTGTACCTTGTGCATACCATTTGCCTCTGCTTGGCAATCTTAGGTAAACTTTAGGTTGTCTATAATAGCCGGCTAACGGATTGACAGGAGCCGCTGGTGCTACTGCCTCTTGGGGTGCACCACTTGTGGCAGGCTGCCCGGCAATTTCAACCTTTGGCATTTCTGTGTTTTCATCCATATTTTTCTCCGATAAATAACATTGTTGTATATATTTACAATAAGTATTTATGTGCGCATATTTCTGGGAATATAATTAATGGCCGACGTAACAGGACAAATTGGTAATGAAGAAGTAGTACTTAATAATGCTGCGACTGAAGCCACGTTAAAGCAACTGCTTGCTGCTATGACAGCTCTTGCTAAAGCGCAAGGTGTCGAAATAAAGAATGCAGCAGGACTAGACAAAGATCTAGGCAAACTAGGTAAACAAACTGAAAATGCTGTAAGAAGCGGTCGTAAATTCCAACGAACACAGGACGGAACTACTAAGTCATCAGAAAAACTTGGTGATGCACTTGACGAGACAGCAGAAAGTACAGACAGTTGGGGGCAAGGACTTAAAGACAGTTTAACACTTGTTGGTAAAATGGGTCAACAAGTTCAAAAGGCTATTGACTTTATTGGCGGCTCGTTATCTAGTATCTCAAATATGGGAGATAGCATTACAAGTGCTACAGATACACTAGGTAACATTCCATTAGTTGGCGATGCAATTAAGGGTGTTTATGGACCTGTTGCAGGTGCAGTAGAAACACTACAAACACAGTTCCAAGCAGCAGCATCGGTAGGTGCTAACTTTGGCGGTAACATAGCAGAATTTAGTAAAGCAGCCGGCGGCGCTGGTATGACAATGGAACAATTTGCCGGTGTTGTTCAAAAGAATTCTGCAAATTTAATATTCTTAGCAGGTGGCACAGCAGAAGGTGCTAAACGTTTAGCCGATATGGGTAAATCCATTAGGAAGTCCAGAGTAGGCGACGAACTAGCAAGATTAGGTTTCAGTACAGTTGACATTAATGACGGACTTGCACAGTACGGTGCTAGACTTCAACGACTAGGTAGAAACGAACAGTTAACTAACAAGCAACTAATTGCTGGAACAACAGCGTATATGAAAAACTTAGATGCTGTATCTAAGTTAACAGGTAAATCCAAAGAAGCTCTACAATCAGAACAAGACGCTAGAAATGCAGATGCACAGTTTAGGATTATGATGTCCAAACTTTCCAAAGAGGAAAGAATTGAAATGGATATGCTTATGGATGCTATTCCTGCGGCACACCAAACTGGTATTAAAGAAATCCTAGCAACAGGTACTGCAACATCTGAGGAAGGTGTCAAAGCAATGGCTTTCTTAAGAGAGTCTAGCGGCGAAGCACAGGCACTATTTAAGAAGATCGAATCCGGTGAACAACTAGAAGCAGGCTTTGCTAGTGACTTCTATGATACCTATGCAGCAGAAGCCAAGAAGTTTGCTGAATCGCCCATTGGTGAAACATTAGGTAAATTTGACGACTCAATGAATGACTTCTACACCGCAGCAGATGATGTAGGCAAACGTGCAACAGATCTTGCTACTGTAATAGACGACCAAAAGAAGGAACAAGAAAAACTTAAAGAAGACCTAAAGAAAGGTGTTGAAGGCGTAATTGATCCAGCATCAATTAAAACGTTCAAAGAAAATATTGCAGAAGCAAGTACCGCATTTACCACAATGCTTGGTAGCATTGATCTTGCACCGTTAGAAAAAGTATTTAATAAAGCACTAAAAGCCGCTGAAGATTATCTAGTACCAGCTCTTAATATGGCAGCAAACAATTTTGACAAATTTGTGATAGCCGCTGGTTTAGCAAATGGTGCACTCAAAGCACTAGAACTTGCAGCAGGCGCTGCGGCAGCAGCACAATTATTAGGCGTTGGCGCAAGAGGTTTAAAACCCGGCCCCGGCGGAGGAGCACCTTTAAAACCAGGGACACCAGGCGCTGCTGGTCCAGGCGGCGCAGTAAAAGGCGCAGCAAAAAATATGATGAAACGTGCAGGACCGTTAGGACTACTGTACGGATTGTATGAAGGGTATAGTGATTATAGCCAAGTTGAAGCAGATCTTGACGCAGGTAATATTACTTCAGGCGAAGCGACTGTAGAAAAATCAGGAGTAGTAGGTAGTGTCACAGGAGGAACTGGTGGTGCAATGGCAGGCGCAGCAGCAGGTGCTGCAATCGGGAGTGTTGTTCCTGTTGTAGGTACACTTATTGGCGGAGTTATTGGCGGCGCATTTGGCTATTGGGCAGGCTCAAGCGCAGGTGAAGCAATTGGCGAAACAATAGGTGAAGCACTTGTTGGTCCAGAAACTGTTAGTGATATTCAAGCCAAAATTGCAGCAGAAGAAGAACGTATTAAACGTTCTGAGGAAGGTGTAAACGAATACTGGGGTAGAGAATCAAAAGGTAGAGAAGAGTCTCTTGCTCAAATCGAACAATACAAAAAAGATCTTGCACTGATTGACGAGAACAATAGAATTGTAGAGGAAAAGAAAAGAAAAGAAGCAGAGGCTAACGGCGAAGTAGTTGTTAGTCCAGAGAATCCTACTACAACTACTGCTGAAGAACAAAAAGCACTAGAACTAAAAGCAGAAGAAGAACGTAAAGCCAAAGAAGCAGAACTAAAGAAAAAACAAATTGAACAAGAGAAGAAAAAATTAGAAGAAGAGAAGAAACTTAACCCAGATGGTACACCTATGTCTAGTAACACTGTTCACAAAACTCCTGATCAGTTGTTAGCAGACTTAAATACAAGTATGAATCAACTGGTCCAAATAGCGACCACTCAAACTATGATAGCCAAAAAACAACTTGGTGTTAGTGGAGAGCAAATTGGAGATTTATATGCTAGTGTATAATAATAAGAACTTGCTTTTCAAGCAAAAGGATGTATAATATAAGATATGAGTTGGAAAAAACACTTTACACCAGTTAACGTCGATAATACAGGCGGAAGTTATAGCCCGATTAGCGGCGGCGGACGTCCTGGCCCCGCAAGAGCAAACTATAGTTCGTACTTGCCGGATGTATATGCGGGCGCACCAAACCGTATTGAACGTTATATGCAGTACGATACAATGGATATGGATTCAGAAGTAAATGCTGCACTGGATATTTTAGCAGAATTTTGTACAGATAAAGATAGAGAAAACACAACACCGTTTCACTTCCATTTTAGATCACAAGCAACTAATGTAGAAACTAGACTACTAAAAGATGCATTACAAAAATGGGTAAAACTTAATCAAATTGACAAACGAATTTTTAGAATAGTACGTAATGTATTCAAGTACGGAGACTGCTTTTTTATTAGAGATCCGGAAACACAAAAACTTTTATATGTAGATCAAACTAAAGTTACTAAAATTATTGTAAACGAATCCGACGGAAAGATTCCTGAACAGTATGTTGTAAGAGATATTAATTTTAACTTTAAAGATTTAGTAGCAACAACACCACATAACACTTCTAACACTTCACCTAGCGGAACGAGTTCATATACTTCGGGCGGCGGTTTTGGTAGAGGAATGGCAGGACAAGTTCCAACACCATCAGGCACTAGGTTTCAAAGAGAAGCAAATGAGATTGCTGTAGATGCAAAACATATGGTACACGTTTCATTATCAGAAGGATTAGATCAAAATTATCCTTTTGGTAATTCACTTTTAGAAAGCGTGTTCAAAGTTTATAAACAAAAAGAATTACTTGAAGATGCGATTATTATCTATCGTATCCAACGTGCACCTGAACGTAGAATCTTCTATGTTGATGTAGGTAATATGCCTGCACATATGGCTATGAGTTTTGTTGAGAAAGTTAAGAACGAAATTCAACAAAGACGTATTCCAAGTGCAACAGGCGGCGGAACTAGTGTTATTGATGCTAGTTACAATCCTTTATCAACTAACGAAGATTACTTCTTTCCGCAAACAGCAGAAGGGCGTGGTTCTAAAGTAGAAACATTACCAGGCGGTACTAACTTAGGTGAGATTACTGACCTACGATACTTTACTAATAAACTATTCCGTGCTTTACGTATTCCAGCAAGTTACTTGCCAACAGCAATTGACGAACAAGCAAATACAGTAAGTGACGGTAAAGTGGGTACTGCTTACATTCAAGAACTACGTTTTAACAAATACTGCGAAAGACTTCAAGCAAATATTGTAGAACCACTTGATATGGAATTTAAAATGTGGTTAAACGGATCAGGGATTAATATTGATCCTAGTATGTTTGAACTTAAATTTAATCCACCACAAAACTTTGCTGCATATCGTCAAGCAGAACTTGACACTACTAGAGCAAATATTTTTGGTGCAATACAACAAGTTCCACACTTGTCAAAACGTTTTGCATTAAAACGTTATCTTGGTTTAACAGCAGAAGAAATTGCTGAGAACGAAAGAATGTGGAAAGAAGAAAATGCTGGTAACTTACAACCACCTACTGATGCAGCAGGTGAGTTAAGAGGAGCAGGCATTACACCGGGTGGTATGGAAGCAGATATGGGGAACCAAACTGCAGAAGCACCTGATGAAATGGCAGCGGCGGCTGAACCGGCAGGCGGAGAAGGAGATGCGGCAGGCGGCACAGAAACTCCTGTCTAGTCATAAATAGTAGTATGCTTCTAAATGAATTTTTATATTTTAACGACGAGATAAACGACTTTGCAGTTGACCGTAGATACGACAACAGCAAAGACAGTTCTGTATTGCAACGTGACGATACAAGAAAGATTAGATTAACTCTTAGACAGATTAATGAAATTAGAATGCAGGCTGAAGCGCACGCTGCCGAGAAAGAATCGGAACTAACCTTTATTAGGCAGATGTATGCAGCACCAGTTGAACCTCAAGAGTAACCGTAAAAGATTTCAAAATGACGCTGCTTTCGTTTTAGGTAACGGAAACAGTAGACTTGCAATCGATTGTCCTAGTTTAGTAAACAAAGGTACAGTCTATGGTTGTAACGCACAATACCGTGAATTTGATCCACACTTTTTGATAGCAGTTGACGTTAAGATGGTTAACGAATTAATTGATGCTGACTATCATAAAAAAGGAACTGTTTGGACAAATCCAAATAAAGGTATTAAAGCAAAATCAAATATTAACTTATTTTCGCCACACAAAGGTTGGTCAAGCGGGCCTACAGCATTATGGTTTGCTGCTTCAAATGGGCATAAGAACGTTTACATTATTGGATTTGACTATGCAGGACTTAAAGGAAAGTTTAATAATGTGTATGCAGATACGTTTAATTACAAGAAAAGTAGCGATGCAGCAACGTTCTTTGGTAATTGGTTAGGACAAACCGAAAAGGTAATTAAGGAGTTTAGACATACTAAATTCTTTAGAGTTGTTGAGGATGGAGGGTTTATACCTGATAAACTAGGCCCTCAACACGGTAACTTAACTTCTATTAGTAAAGAAGAGTTTGAGAACACGTTTCCGGAAAGTATATATCAATCCCAAACGAATCAAAAAACTACCATTTAACCCCATTTTTATAAGTAAAATGTAAATACATTAACAAACAGCCTTACGATAATCAATTTATAGGAGAATACAATGGCAGATCAAAAAACTACATTAGAACAAATGCTTGAGCATTTGGTCAATGATAATACTGCAAAAGCAGAAGAATTATTCCACGAGTACGTGGTAACAAAATCAAGAGAAATTTACGAAAACCTTATTGAAGAAGAAATGGACGATGAGGATGTAAAAGAAGATTCAAAAGACGAAGAAGTTGATGAAGCATCAAAAGATGATGACGCTGAAGACAAAGTAGACGAAGCATCTGATAAAGATGAAGACGAAGAAGATAAAGTTGATGAATCTACTGACGAAGAAGTTGACGAAGAATTTGAAGAAGTTGCTGTAGAAGCAGACGACGAAGATCCAATGGATGCTATGGGTGCTGATAAAGGCGACGATTTAGAATCAGACATTACAAGTGATGACGAAGACGGCGATAAAGAGCCAGAAGAGTTATTTCAAGATTTAGATTCAATTGTTGATGAACTTCAAGCAAAATTTGACGAAATCAAAGGCGGCGACGATATGGACGCTGGCGATGATATGGACGATAAAGAAGAAGAAATGTTTGCTCCAGAATCATCTGCAGATCCAGAAGGCGATGCTGAATTAGAAACAATGCGTGAGTATGTTGAAAAAGTAGCAGGCGGACACGGTGCTGAAGCAAAAGGCAGCGCAGAAGCAGCAGACAACAAAAAATCAGTTGTTGATAATATGAAAAATGATATGGGCGGTACTACTGCAAACATCGCAAAAGGCGGTGAAGCAAACGGCAAAAATGACGGTGGCTTAGCAGATATTAACGCTAAAGAAGAAAATGCTGGCAACGTTAACGTTCCAGGCGCAAAAGGTGCAACGAAGATGTCCCCTGAAAAAGGACACGGTGCAGAGAAAAAAGGCGCTGGCGAAAACGCTGATAACAAGCAATCAATTTTCCGTGGCCGTAGATAAAGAGGGTATATAGGTTGAAAACTACACTAGCAGAACATCTGAGCTTCGATCAGGCTAAAATCGTAATTGAGCGTGATGAAGGCGAGGGTAAAACATTACATTTGAGTGGCATCTGTATTCAAGGTGACATTCGTAATGCTAACCAGCGTGTTTATTCTTCGCAAGAAATTGATAGGGCTGTCAAAACGCTCAACGAACAGATTTCTGGGGGGTATTCAGTGCTTGGTGAAGTAGATCATCCTACAGATTTAAGGATTAACCTCGACCGTGTGTCTCATATGATAACAAAAATGTGGATGGACGGTCCTAACGGTTACGGAAAACTTAAAATGCTACCAACACCGATGGGACAATTAGTTTCAACGATGTTAGAAAGCGGAGTTAAACTTGGAGTTAGCTCAAGAGGTTCAGGAGAAGTAGACGGAGGAGGCAATGTAAACGGTTTTGAAATCATTACTGTTGATGTTGTTGCACAACCAAGTGCACCGGGTGCTTATCCTACACCAGTTTATGAACACCTTATGAATGAAAAAGGTGGTTTCCAGGCGTTTAAATTAGCACAAGAAGTACAAGGCGACAAACAGGCACAAAAGTATATTGCAGAGTCCTTGAAAAGAATCATTTCAGGGTTAAATCATTAGGAGAATCACAGATGTTAGATTTTGTAAAACAATTGTTTGAAAACAATGTGATTTCCGAAGAAGTCAAGTCGGAAATTGAAACCGCTTGGGAAACCGCAGTTCAAGAAAACCGTGACACAGTCGCAACTGGTTTACGTGAAGAATTTGCACAGAAGTACGAACACGATAAAACTCAAATGGCAGAAGCAGTAGAGAAGATGCTTTCAGACAGAATTACTGCTGAATTATCTGAATTTGCTGAAGACCGCCAGGGGCTTATCGAGGCTAGAGCCAAATATGCTAAGAAGATTAAAGACGATTCCAAAGCAATGGAATCATTTGTTCTTAACAATTTGAAAACGGAACTAGACGAACTTCGTGAAGATCGTAAGTCAGCAGCGGGCAACGTTGCTAAATTAGAATCTTTTATCGTGGATGCATTGGCGAAAGAAATCGCAGAATTCCACTCTGATAAAAAAGATCTTGCTGAAACCAAAGTAAAATTGGTACGTGATAGCAAGGTTAAATTCGAAGCAATCAAGAAAGACTTTATTAACAGAGCTTCAACAGTAGTTGAAAACACTGTACGTAAAGGCTTGAAAGCAGAGATGGGTCAGTTAAAAGAAGATATTGAAGCAGCTCGCAGAAACGATTTTGGTCGCAGAATTTTTGAAAGTTTCGCAAGTGAATATGCAGCAAGTCATCTAAATGAAAAATCTGAAACAGCAAAATTAATGAAAGTAGTTAATACTAAAATTATGGCTGTTGAAGAAGCAGAAGCGAAAGCAGACGCAGTTCAGAAGTTGGCTGAAAGCAAAGACGCAGAAATAGCTCGTATGAAAGATGCTGCTCAACGTAAAGAAGTGATGAATGAACTTTTATCACCGCTTAACAGAGAAAAAGCAGAAGTTATGGGTGAACTTTTAGAATCTGTCCAAACAGATAAACTACACGCAACATTCGACAAGTACGTATCAGCCGTAATGGAAGGTACAACTCCGAAGAAAGTGGCGTTGAACGAGGCTAAGGAAGTAACAGGCGATAAAGAAACACAGGCACACATCAACGGTCAAGAGAACAAGACCGCTGAGATATTTGACATCCGCAGACTTGCGGGACTTAAAATTTAAGGAGATAAACAAAATGTCACAATTATTAGAGTCACGCTGGTCGGAAACCAAAGACGCTCTTTTAGAAGGGTTAAATGGTAACAAGCGTTCTGTAATGGAGGCAACTCTCGAAAATACCCGTAAGTATTTGTCAGAGAGTGCTACAGCAGGCGCCACTTCCGCTGGCAACGTTGCAACACTAAATCGTGTGATCCTACCGGTGATCAGACGTGTAATGCCAACAGTCATTGCAAATGAACTTGTTGGTGTACAACCAATGACCGGCCCAGTTGGCCAAATCCACACATTACGTGTAAGATATGCTGACGACTTCTCTTCTGCATCTGGTACAGGTGCTACAGCAGGAGAAGAGGCACTAAGCCCATTCAAGATTGCTGAAGGTTATTCAGGTAACGACGATATTAAAGCAGGTTCAACTGCTTCATTAGAAGGCGCTGCAGGTAACAGACTTTCAATTCAAATCTTGAAACAAACTGTAGAAGCAAAAACTCGTAAGTTATCAGCTCGCTGGACTTTTGAGGCTGCTCAAGATGCTCAAGCACAACAAGGTATTGATGTTGAAGCAGAAATTATGGCTGCGTTAGCGCAGGAAATTACTGCTGAGATCGACCAAGAAGTAATTACTTCTTTATCAACACTTGCTGGCACAGCAGCACTAACATACGACCAAGGCGCAGTATCAGGTACTGCTACTTTCGTTGGTGACGAACACGCAGCACTTGCTGTTCAAATCAACAGAGTTAGCAACTTGATTGCACAGCGTACACGTCGTGGTGCTGGTAACTGGGCTGTTGTATCACCAACTGTATTAACATTATTACAGTCTGCTACAACTTCAGCATTTGCTAGAACTACAGAAGGTACATTTGAAGCACCAACAAACACTAAGTTTGTAGGAACTTTAAACAGTGCTATGAAAGTATATGTAAACGGCTATGCTACATCAGACGATGTACTTGTTGGTTACAAAGGATCTTCAGAATCAGATGCGGCAGCGTTTTATTGCCCATACATTCCTTTAATGTCATCTGGTGTTGTACTTGATCCAGGTACTTTTGAGCCAGTAGTTTCGTTTATGACAAGATATGGTTATGTAGAGTTAACAAACACTGCATCATCTCTTGGTAATGCGGCTGACTACTTGGGTAAAGTTGCTGTAACATCAGCAAACTTACGTTTTGCGTAAGCCAATACTTTAGAGTATTTAGGAAGGGCGGACTTTATGTTCGCCCTTTTTTTATGACTTGATTTTCTAATAGTAAATAGCAGTATGGAAAAGATAAAAACTTATGAAGATTTTCCTAAACTTAGAGAGCAACTTAAAAAGTGGCGGAAACGCTTTCCTATGTTTGCTCACGATGTTAAAGCCTTTGATGCTATGTTAGAAAAGCATATGAAAGAGCATATGGAATACTTTATTAAGTACAAACAATCAAGACGAGAAAGTTGTTTGATTAAAGCACAAGAAGAATTAGATCACATTAATCGCATAATCACTGCTATTAGTAAAGTTGAACTTATGGCTTTATTATCTAAAGGATAAATACTTGTGTCAGATAGCGAGCCGCAAGGCGGACTTATGCTGCACCACAGCGTAGCTCATAGAACGGGCATAGGACTACTTTTTATAGGAGAAAACAAATGGGAAGACCACTAAACAAAAGATTGATGGGACAGCCTACAGCAAGCGGTTCTGAAATCAAAGTAAACTTTCATAACGACACAGCAGTTAAAGAAGGTTATATCGTAAAGCAAAAAGGTTCAAAGAAATTTGTATGCGAAGAAATTGAAACAGCAGGCGAATATACTTGTGTACTAACAACTGGTAAATTGCCAGCAGCATTAGTAGCAGGCGAAATGTCTATTTCTTTTAAAATGGACGACAGTGAAACTTACACAGTAAGTAAAATTGCTGGAAAGAAAGCAACACTATCAGCACCAAGTGCAACTGGTTCAAACGCATATGACGGTTTGACTGTTCCTTGGAACTTTGCAACTAGTACTTCAGATGGCGCGGCTCAGGTTGAAGAAGCAGGTGATGATAACACATTAACTGGTACTGATGACGACGACTTCACAGAAGACGCTTAAGGATAACTGAGAATGGAACCACCAATTAATGTATTTTGGGATTTCTTAAAAAATCTAAAAGACTTGGTTGTTTCAGTTAAAATTGAAAGTGCTAAGACGTGCAATAACGGTAGCGTCTTAGCACAACTTTCAAACTCAGAGTTTAAGGTAGAAGATAAAGAAGGCAATGTAGGCATTTGTAAACTTGTTCAAAAAGAAACAAGTGAATTAGAAGATAATGAAATGTCATTATCTGCACTAATTTTAGATTCAGGTGCTTGGATTTTTATAAAAGAAATTGTTGATAATGTAATGAAAGATTTTAAAGATAGATACTATAATTGGGAAGTTGACAATGATTCGTCTCAACTGTTAGTATTACTAAAGGGAATATAGATGGCACAGTTTCTACAAACTAACGGTGATTACACCATTAAAACATACGAAGGCGGTATCATTACTTTAGATACAGGACCAAGAATTGGTCAAATTAAAGTAACTGGTAACCTTGTTGTTGAAGGTGATACACTTACAGTTAGTGCAGAAAACTTAGATGTACAAGATAACATCATCAGATTAAACGTTGGTGAGACAGGTGCAGGTGTATCATTAAGATATTCAGGTTTAGAAATTGATAGAGGTACATCAAACCCTGTATCATTTTTCTATGATGAAAACGATGACAGTTTTAATATTGCAGTAGGTACAGTTGAAGGCGGTTCAGTAAACTATTCTACTGCTGCATTAAGACTAAGAAAAATTTTAACTGACTCAGATACTGATGCAGGAGACTTAACACTAATCGGAACAGGAAGTGGTGTTGTAAAAGTTGAAGGCACTACTAATTACGAACAACAAATTACTGACGATGATGATATTCCAAACAAAAAATATGTAGATGATTCAATTAGAGATAATCCAACATTCCAAATTATTGATGATAACTCAAGAGTTATTATTAGTGAAAAAAATGTTGTTGGCTCGCTACAATATTTAGAAGATGAAACTGGTTACAGTACATTTGGAGAAAGTGGAGTATCGGTTTTAGTTGACGGTATTCTAAATACACAATTTTTTACAAATAGAACAGTTATTCAAGATATTGAAATCTTAGGAAATGAGATCACAAACAATGATACAAACGCAAACGTGTATGTTAAAACACAAGGAACAGGTAAATTACAAACTAACTATGCAGTTGAACTAGAAGAAATTTCTGTTTCGCCTGCCTTTGTAAACGGCTCAACTATTATACACGCTGCTACTCCAGGTATTGGTGGATCAGGTGTTGTGTTTGTAGGATCCAACGGTGTAAGTGACGAATTGATAAGTAAAAACAAAGCATTACTTTTAAGTATGCTATTTTAGGACAAAGAAATGATAAACAATGCAATAAGTACATCAACAGACGTAACAGTTCCAGTAAAAGTATTTACAAGTACTAATACAGGTGCTCCAATTGGAGGCTCAGTTTCAGGACAGCGTAATGCTATTACTACAATGTCGTTATGTAATACAGGTACACTTGATATTACTGACGAATCAGTTAATACAGTTGTTGCAACTATTCATATTGTTCCTAACGGTGATTCACCGGGTGCTGCAAATACTGTTGTAAGTAGAGTAACAGTACCAGCAGGAGAAACAGTATTTTTTAGTGATGAAAAATTTGTTTTAGATGCAGGGGACGAAGTTTGGGTAGCAACTAGTAGTGCAAGTTTACTTGCTGTAACAATTAGTACGTTACCTGTATAAGGATAGATAATGAAGTTTTTAAAAGCACAAAACACATCGAGATATAGTCCAAGTGATAACACAATTAGTGTTAACCCGTACGGACGAGTCGTGATGGATTCAAATGGCGCTTTACTAATGCCTAAAGGCACAACTGCACAAAGACCTCAAGTGTCTGGTGTAAGACAACCTACTGATGCTAATGGTTCTATTCGTTATAATACAGACACAAACGAAATAGAAGGATATGTTGGAAACAACTGGGAAACAATTAGAGCAGCAGGCGCAAGTGCAATTAGTGTTGAATCTTTTGGCCCTGGCGATGCTGTCGAAACAGTATTTGGTACTTTAGCAAATATTCCTGCAAGCGCAAACAATATTATTGTACTTGTAGAAAACGTAATGCAGATTCCTACAACTAACTTTACACTTGAACAAAGTGCAAGCGGAAGTTTATCAGGACCTGGTGCACCATATGCAGATGGATGGTATCTAAAATTTACTAGCCCAGTACCTTACAGTAAAAATATTACAGTATTTTTTGGATTTGCAAACTAAGGAGAAGTAAATGGCTCAATTAGGGCGAATTGGCGGACACTTACTAGACTCTACTCTTACAAGAGAAGGGGTTGACCTTGCATTTAAAAATACTACATTTGACGCAACTCCTATTTTACAACTTGATGTTGAAAATGGTCTTGTAGGTATTAAGACTGATGCACCACTATATGAATTAGACATAAGAACAGATGTAAAAACTACTAATTCATCTGTAACACAATTTGCAAAAATAGACGGCGTTACTGTAAACGCAGATCAAGCAAAGTTTTCTACAATAAACGGACCACTTACTATTATGCTAGATGGTGGTATGGGTACTATTGTAATGGAACGTATGCGTACAGATGATTTACAATTTACAGATAATGTCATTAGTAGTAACAATTCATCTACAGCAGTAGAAATTAGAGCAAACGGATCAGGTATACTTGATGTACAGTCTGCAGGTAACTTTATAGGCGACCTAACTGTAACAGGAAGTGTTAATGTAGACGGCGATCTTACAAAATATTCAAATATAATTTTAGGTGATGAACTTTATAATCCAGATACTCCCGGCGGAGATACAATTGAAATTATCCCAGACTTTTCACAAAGTATTATTCCAGGTGACGACAATAGTTATGATTTTGGTACCGGTAATATTGTTGACAGTACTGTAAGAAGATGGAACAGTATGCACACACCAGACTTAACAAACGTAGGTACAAATAGACCTAACGCAGTTAAAGTTAGTGACCAGATGTGGTTAAATGGAGTCACTAACCAATTGTTTGGTTTACAATCCGATGACGATTTTTTACTTTCACCTGATACAGGATTGACACATATCGAAGGATATGATATTACAGGTAATGACTTTACAAATATGTCAAATACTGAACCTGTAAAACTACGTAACACAGGTATTGGTTATGTAAGATTTATGGGTACAAATGCATTTAAGATTCCAGCAGGTGACAATAGCACTAGACCTAGTGTGCCAGAAATTGGCGATACAAGATGGAATACAGACGGACAGCGTTTAGAGTGTTTTGCCGGACAAGTTGAAGCAGTTACCGTAGTAAGTAGTAATATTGCAGGTTTAATTGATCAAATTGTTAACAGTGGAACTACATCTACAAATGGTGCAGGCACTGATTTTGAATGTAGATTTTCAATTTTATCAGGTGTCATAACTTTAGAAATTACCAATCAGGGTATCGGCTATATTGCTGGTAATTCCATTAGTATTTCAGGAGCAGTTTTCCTTGGAGGCGCAGATGGCGTCAACGATATTACCCTTACAGTAGGCACTCAAACTACTGCAGGATATAGAGTAGCAACAGGTGGCGGCGCTGAAGTAGACATAAGTCTAATGGAAGATTTAGGTAACGAATACAGCCTTATACTAGGCTAAATTTTCCTTTTGGCTAAATACTATTGTTAACGAAGACCAACGTTAACCTTTTACTGTGGTCAACTCGCAATGTAATGTAGTTGGTGGGACAGGATCCCCGTGTTAAGGAGAGCAAATGGCAATAGGTCGTATAAGTGGGCCGCTCTTGAAAGCAAATCTGGTTAGAGATAACGTAGATTTATCTTTCAGAAATGGAGCAACAGACCCTGATATTTTGTATATTGATGTAAACAATGCTCGCATTGGTGTCAACAACTCATCTCCGCAAACTGACTTAGATGTTAGTGGAACAACACGTACAACAACACTTAGAGTAGACAATCAACTAGATATCGGTAATTTACACATTACTGGTAATACTATTTCAAGTGATCTTAATACAATTAATTTTGCGCCGTCAGGCGATGATCCTGTTGTTTATAACAGTAAACTACAAGTAGATGACTTTGAAATTTCAGGCAATACTATCCAAACTATTGTATCTAATTCTAATGTAGAAATTAGACCAAACGGAGCAGGTATACTTGAAGTACATTCAAACACATTAATTAACGGAGACGTAGACATCACTGGTAATTTATCAGTAGACGGTGATGTAACTATTGCAGGTAATATAGTATTTGGTGATTCAATTACTGATTCGATTACTATTAATGCTGCAATTAAAAGTAATTTAATTCCAGAACAAGATGTTACATTTGATTTAGGTAGTCCTTCATTTAGATGGAGATCAATGTACGTTAATGATGTGTATGCAGATACACTAAATGTTCCTACATTAGACGTAGGAAATTTAATGTTTCGCGATAATGAGATAACTACTACTACAGGATTAGACTTACACATTGACGGTAATGGAGCCGGCGGTGTAAGATTAGGTAATATTAAAATAACTGACAATGTTATTGAAAACGTTTCTAATAACGCAATTACACAGTTTTTGCAAACAGGAACAGGTTATTTTAAAATTGATACAAACAACGGCTTTGTTCCTCCAAGAGGTACAAATGCTGAAAGACCAACTGCATACGCAGTACTTGGAATGACAAGATACAATACTAATTCTAAATCATTAGAGATTTGGGATGGTACTGCTTGGAGTTCACCAGCAGGTGCTTCAGGTGCTGTATCAGAAATTGTAGCAAATGATATTGCAGCATCGTTTGCATTAATGTTAGGATAAAAATATGCCAACAGTATTTAAAAACGCAGTAATAAACAACGTAGGCACAGAACCAGTAGATGTGTTGCAAATTCCAGAAGGAGTTAGAGCAACTGTTGTAGGATGTAATTTAGCGAATACATCGGATTACGATACTGTTGTTGTTAATGTCTATGTTATTGATGAGAATTCTACGCAAGGTAATTATGTACGATCAGTACCTATACCTCCAGCGTCGAGTGCAAAGGTTGTGACGCAAGGCGAAAGATTAATTTTGCCAGCCACAGCAGGTTTAAGAATAGAGTCCGACACTGAGGACAGTGTCGATGTAGTAATAAGTTACGTAGAGATATCGTAGGAGAAGATTATGCCGAGCCCATATTATTTTGGACAATCACCAGATGAATCATTAGGCGATAGCCCTAGATATTTTTATGCTATCAGAAGAAACGCAGACGGCGAACTGTTTTTATTAAGAAGCGATCAATTGAAAGATAAAGACTCAATTGATATCAACTTGCCTGGACCGCCTGAGCAAACATTTGAAGACTTTGAACCAGGGATTGATTATTTTGAAGGGATTGCTGATGACCACGAGCCGAACTTTGCAAATATGAAATACCCGCAGTACAAATGGGATCAAAGAAGTATATTATATTACGTGGACGATGAAGGTATGTTAGTGCAAAGAGTAAACCAGGATTACACTTTCCCTGCAAATCTTTCAGGCGATTAGGAATAAGTTATGGCAGAGTTTAAAATAAGTAGAATTAGGTATACGTGGAAAAACACGTGGCAAGGTGCAACACAATACAATAAAGATGATATTGTATCTTACAATGGTAGTTCATACATTGCTATCAGAGCGCACACGTCAAGTCCATCGTTTAACACAGATCAAATCTTTACACCACCGGGTGAAACACTACCAACTCCGGCGTGGATTGCACATACACAAGGTCAAAACTGGCGCAGTGACTGGGCAGCAACTACAGATTATTATCCAGGCGATATCGTAAGATATGGTGGATACTTATGGATCAACACTACTGCTTATACTTCAACTAGCGATTTCGATACTAATATTTCTAATTGGGCAATCTATGCAACAACAATTGATTGGGACGGTGCTTGGGCTGCAGGTACAAAGTACGGTATTGGCGATTTAGTCAAATATGGTCCAACAGTATACAAATGTATTACTGGACACACAGCAGCAGCCACTGCAACAGATGGTTTAGAACTTGATCAAGCAAAATGGGCAGTGTACTCACAACTTAAAGGATATGTTGGCGACTGGGTAGACGGTTACAGATACAAATATAACGAACTAGTAAGTTACGGTGGTAGTTTACTACGTGTAACTGTTGGTCATACTGCAACAACAAACTTAGTAGATTCATACTTTGCATTAGACGTACCAGGCGGCACATCAAAAGGCACTTGGGTACTAGAAGATTATTATGCAATCGGCGATGTTGTTATGCACGGTGGTTACGTTTACCAAGCATTAACAAATCATATTGGACAAGTACCAAGCGATTCAATTTATCAAACAGGTGACAATACAATTCACTGGGCTATTATTTCAAAAGGAAAAAGATTAGTTGGTGACTGGACTGCAAACAACACATACAAAAGTGGTGATGTTGTAAGACGTGGCGGTTATACATATGTTGCATTATTAGACACAACATCAGATGGCAGTTCATTAGATTATTTAGATGCAGGTAACTGGGAAATTGTTGTTACAGGACAATCATTTAAAAATGCTTGGACAGAAACTGTAACATATGCAGTTGGAGATGTTGTTACTTACAAAGGTAGTGCATATAAATGTAACTTTGAACACGTAGCATCAAATGTAGATGGCGCACAAAACTTTCCAGGAGATAACGGCGAAGGTTATGAATATTGGGATACATTATTAGAAGGTTCGAGTCAAGCAGGATTAGTTAATCCTGGTGATTTACTATCGTTTGGTCTTGCTAGATCAAATGTTGGAGACGGGTCTACTTTAGGCTCAACTAATATTCCAAAAGGTACTGAAGGTAATATCTTAACTGTACAAAATGATGATACAGCAACTTACGAACAGTATGGAAAAATAGCAAAAATTATTCACGTTGATCCTATTAAAGGTATTGACGATACTGTCGATCCAGATGCAGGTATTGATATTCAAAAACCTGTTAAAACAATTAGATTTGCATTAGAAATTGCAGACGACGGTGAAGACAATAACAAAACTGTTCAACTATCAACAGGTAAGTTTGAAGAGATTTTACCACTTATTGTTCCTAAGAAAACAGTTGTATTAGGTGACGAACTTCGTTCAAGTTTAGTAAGACCAGCAACAGCATCCTTAACAAGTGCTGATACTCCATTTAAAGATCTTATAATTACACGTCTGAAACAAGTTGTTAGACAGATGATATTAAATCAAACTGTTACTAAAACTGCAGGCAACGCTTTAAGCCAAGTATTTGTTGTTGATAGAGAAATATCAGGCGGCGGTGTTGGTGTTGAAGGAGAAATTATTACTGACACACCAATTTTTGGTACGACAGCAACAGCAGATAGAGTTGATGCAGTACTAAATGATTTTATTGCATATTACACATATGCAGTTGCGGGAACAGGTGATGCACCTGCTAAGTACGGTGAAAATAATGCATCAACTGACGAAGCAATTATAAATTCAAGAAGAGTTTTAGAAGCAAACAAGTTATTCCTTTCAGCAGAAGTCCGAGCATATATGGCAGCAATTTATCCTGAATATGTACAGCCAAGCGATTTAGGTTACGACATTGAAAGATACGTAATTGCTATTAATTGGGACCTACTATATGTTTCTAATTACAAAACACAACTAGAAGCAGTTTACTACTCAAACAAAATTAACGGAAGTGCATTAACTGATATGTTCCGTGTTAGAGATACTTGTGGTGTTAGAAACTTATCTATCAAAGGTTTAACTGGTTCACTTAATCCGCCAAACGTTTTTGAACAGTATCAAAGACCTACTGGTCCATCTTGTATATCACTTGATCCAGGTTGGGGACCAGCACACGAAGAATGTTGGATCTTTAATAGATCACCTTACATTCAAAACGTAACTAACCAAGGCGATAACTGTACAGGACAGAAAATTGATGGATCACTACACAATGGCGGTAACAAATCTATTGTATCAAATGACTTTACACAAGTACTAAGTGATGGTATTGGTGCTCACGTTCTTAATAACGGTAGAGCAGAACTTGTATCAGTGTTTACATATTATTGTCAAGTAGGATATCTTGCAGAAAACGGCGGAGTTATTAGAGCAACTAATGGTAACAACTCATACGGATTTATCGGTGCATTAGCAGACGGAACAGATCCAACGGAAGTTCCTATACTTGCAAAGATTGATACACAAAGTAACCAAGCATCTGTACAACGTGCATTTGCTGGAGAAGTTAATGACGAAATTTTAGCAATTGAATTTTTACACTGTGGACAAAATTATACATCAGCAGATTATACATTTATTGGTTCAGGTGCAGATGTAGAAGTTAAACAAGAAGAATATAGAGACGATGCTTTATTTGAAGCAAGAATTGTTACAGGCGAGGCATCAGCAGCAGCAGGTGGCGGCGGATTTACACTTATTGGTAACAACGCACAGTCTGGTAACGAAACAAGTATTCAAATTGCTACACAGGATGATAACGAAGAAGCAAACTTATTAGGTTTAAGAATTATTATTACATCAGGTCCTGGAACAGGACAGTATGGTGAAGTAAAAGCATATAATTCTTTAACAAAACAATTACAAGTTAAAAAAGAAACAACAGGTGAAGATGGTTGGGATCATATTATTCCTGGCACACCACCAGTTAGTTTAATTACAACTACTTCTTCATACTTGTTTGAACCAAGGGTAGTGTTTGATGCACCGCCATTTGCTTCAGCAGTAGTAAATTTAACAGCAGGTACAACTTGGGGTGACATAGAATTTGGTGGAACAAGAAAGAACTTTACCAATGTAGTAGGTGACCCAGGCAACGGAACAACAGTTGATATTATTCCTGCTACAGCAACATTTAATGTTTTAAAAGAAGGTAAGGATTATACTGTAACACTTAACCAAGGTGGAGCAGGATATACTGTTGGCGATGTAATTGTGTTAGAAGGTGACGCATTAATTGGAAATAGTGATAACAATATTACACTTACTGTAACAAGTATTTCAAACGATAGTACAAATAGTATTGTTACGTTTAAAACAGAAGGTAAAGCAGCAAGCGGTAGATACGTTGCAGTTGCAAACACAGGCGCTACAGTAAACTGGTCCGATGATGGCACAAACTGGAACGCTTCAAACTTACCAAGTTCAGGTAATTGGAAAACACTGGCTACAGGCAATAACAGATTTGTAACAATTAAACAACAAAGTAATGAAGTTGCTGTCTCCGAAGATGGTGAAACTTGGATTGCAGCCACATTACCTATTAGCTCAGACTGGTCAGACATTGCATTCGGCAACGGCATATTTGTTGCAGTTTCTAAAGAAGGCGGGTATGCTGCATTTAGTGAAACAGGAACAACTTGGACACTTGCAAATATTCCAGCAGGCGGTGACTCAACATTTGATCAATGGAATAATGTAGCATTTGGTGCAAACAGATTTGTAGCAGTAGCACAATCACAAAACATTGCAGCACACGGTGAATACAATGGTTCAACAATTGTTTGGACAACAGTGATAATGGACGTGATTGCTGATAGTTCACAAAAAGATTGGTTTAAATTAGCATATGGTAATAACAGATTCGTAGCAATTGCTCCAGGAGGCGAAATTGCTTACAGTTATGACAGAGGAACAACGTGGCGCGGCGCAATGATGCCAACACCAGATGGTTCCACAATACTTGACTGGAACGATATGAAATACGGACAAGGATTGTTTGTTGCTACTGTAGATACAGGCGGCAAAGAAATTTCAGGCGCACCTACACTAGGACCTGTAGATTACATTTATCAATCAGAAGATGGAATTTATTGGACTAAGAAAACTGTTGTAGCAGAAGGCAACTGGGGTAAACTTGCATTTGGTAATCCAGATGTAACATTAGGTGACGGTGGCGATAATAGAAAAGGCCATTGGGTAATTCTTAACCAAGATGTAACAACATCACACTTGTTAGTTACAACTGGTAGAGCACCATTTGGTAGAGCAAACGTGCTTGCAGGTAGAATTGCATCAGTTAACTTAATTGATCCTGGTAGCGGATATCCTGCAGCAGGACCTACGTACACTGTAGTTGATCCTAACAACACAGGCGAACTTGTACTTGATACTACAAGAATTGCTGATAGAGTATTAGCACAGCCAAGTTGGATTAACAGAGGTACACAATACAAAACATCAACTACTACAGTATCAATAATTGGTGATGGTTTTGCAGATATTACTCCGGTAGGTAAATTCTTAACAGTTAAAGATATGCCTAGAGTAATTGGCCCAGGTGCGCAGTTAAGAATAACTGACAATCCTGAGCTTTACACAGTTGTTGCAATTGAAAACGAAGGGCAACAAGATGACGGGAACTTCGTGTTAAGATTCCGTGTAACGCCTGACTTAAAGATCGAAAATGATATTGTTAATAATACAGTTGTAACACTTAATACACGATATAGTCAGTGTCGTATTACAGGACACGATTATTTGGACGTTGGTACAGGTAATTTTGCAGATACGAACTACCCTAGTTTGTATACAAGAACTTATCTATCATATCCAGAAAACGAAGTACAAGAATTTAACGGTGGTAGAGTGTTCTACGCAAGTACTGACCAATCAGGTAACTTTAGATGTGGTGAATTATTTGCAGTTGAACAAGCAACTGGTATCGTAACAATTAGTGCAGACTTCTTTGATCTTAATGGTCTATCAGAACTTGCACTAGGCGGAATTAGAGTTGGTGGTACAGGAACAGTTATTAGAGAATTTAGTACTGATCCTTTATTTACAGCAGACTCAAACAATATTGTTCCAACGCAACGAGCAATTAAAGCGTACTTGACTAACAGATTAAATGTTGGTGGTGCAGACTTGTTAACAGCGAGCTTCATTGCAGGTACGGTTAAGATAGGACCAAATCTTATTGGCAACTCGGCAAACTTAACAGTTCAAGTTCCGGTTGTTATGGATTTCAAAGGCGAAAAGGCTGGCATTCAAGGCAGTATGTTAGCCCAAACAATGTTCTTTAGATCATTTAAGAATAGAGAATAACATAAATATATGTACACTACGGAGTAGATAATGGCAGAGTTTAAACTAGGTAGAATTAGATTTGTATGGAAAGGGGACTGGGCAGGTTCCACGACATACTACAAAGATGATGTAATCAAGTACGGAGGACGTACTTACATCTGTGCAGTTGGTCATACCGCCAACAGCGATTTTTATGCAGACTTAAATATTGTTCCAAGTAAATGGAATCAAATGACAGATGGTCAATCCTGGAAAGGGGATTGGACAATTGCAACAGATTATGTAATTAATGATGTTGTAAAATATGGTGGTAATTTGTATATTGCAAATGCTGCACACACATCTGCCGCAACAACTGCCCTTGGACTTGAGGACGATTCTTCAAGTTGGACAACTTATGCAGAAGGCTTAGACTGGAAAGGAAACTGGACAGTTAGCACTCGTTATAAGTTAAATGATCTAGTTAAATATGGTGGAAACACATATATCTGCTCAACTGGACATACATCTGCCGCACTTACTGCCGACGGTTTAGAACAAGATATTGGTAACTGGAACAATTATAATGATGGTATTGATTATAAAGGTGACTGGGTTACTGGTACAAGATATAAAGAATATGATGTAGTAAAATTTGGTGGCAACCTTTACATTGTAAAAGCAGGACAACACCACACAGCATCAGCAGCATTTGCTACAGATACTGCTAAATGGGATTCTTTTGTTGAAGGCTTTAAATTTGAAAATGCTTATTCAGCAAGTACAGAATATAAAGTTGGTGACGTAGTATTATACGGTGGTAATTCGTATGTTGCTAAAACAATTAGCACAGGACAAACACCTCCTGTAAGTACTAGTGACTGGGCATTATTTGCAGAAGGCTTTGCATATGAAAATGCTTGGGCAATCGGTACAAGTTATAAAATCGGCGAAGTAATTACTCTTAACGGTTATACGTACAGAGCTGTACAAGATAGTCCTGCAATTGCAGTGACCGTAACAGCAACTGATAACGGATCCAACGAGTTTACAACAGCAGATACTACAGGATTAATTGCTAATCAAGTAATTCAATTTAGTGGTACAACATTTGGTAACGTATTCCCAGGCGGAACGTACTATGTGAAAACTGTAGACTCAGGAACAACATTTACAATTTCAACAACATTAGGAGGATCAGCATTTACTCCTACAACAGCAACTGGATCTATGACAGCAACAGGTGCTGCTCACCCAACAAACACAACTTACTGGAATAAACTTAACGAAGGTATTAGTTGGCAAGGTAATTGGGCTGATGACCGAGAGTATGAAGTTGGTGATGCAGTAAAATTAGGCGACAACGCATTTATTTGTGTACAGAAACACCGTTCAGAAGGTGACACTGACTCAACTATTGGCGGAGAAGGCGGCGGTGCTGCTAACTCAAGACCAGATTTAGACGCTACAGGTAGTTATTGGAACCAGTTAATTACAGGTTCTGAAACAAGTGTATTAACTACAAAAGGTGATTTAGTATACTTTGGTGGTTCTGGTGTAACTAGACTTCCAATTGGAGCAGAAGGCGAAGTACTACGTGCTGGCGCAGAGTACCCAGAATGGGCATTACTTGGCCAAAGCGATTATGTTTATTGGGTTGGCGAACACGGACAAGATAAACCTTATCCTTTAGCAGGTGGAACAGTTGATAAGCCATTTGCAAGTGTACGTTATGCAGCTCATCAAATTGATAATGGTGCATTTAATCCTAATACAAAAGATTTATTAAGAAAGAATAGACACTTCATTCAAAGAGAAACTCAAGAATGGATTGACTATCAAATAGAATACTTTACAAATACAGCACCAGATGCTACAAGCATTTGGTATAACTTTACATATGATGATGCTAAGTGTGAAAGAGACACAGGCTTCCTTGTTGACGCACTAGTTTATGACCTTGGTAATGGTGGTAATGTTAAGTCAAGAGGTGCTGCTAACAGTTATGTTGGAGCATTAAGCGAGTCAGAAACTGAAGCAAATCCACTTTTAGGTAGTCAAAAAGATCAGCACATTGCTGCATTTAACTATATGCTTACAGTTGTAGGACACGTTTTTGCACAAACAGATCCAGCAGTAAATTATCAAACTACAAACGGTGATAATTCAACTTCAATCGTTGCACAACACAAAGATGCTACAATTGCAGCAGAAGCAGGCGTTTTAACAAAAGCAACTGCACTTATTACTATTGTATTGAACGCACTTGAAGATGAAGATGCTTCAAGAGTACCTGCTAGATATATGCCTAATTCACTTATTAAAGTTAAGACAGGTACATATACTGAAGTAGGACCAATTATGGTTCCAGAAAACACTTGTGTAATTGGTGAAGAAGTACGTTCTACAACAGTTACAATGGATTTAGGAACAACAAACAAGACAGATGCAAAATATAGTATTGAAACATATGCACACTTAAACGATGTAGTACAAAAAATCGTTACTGGTGCTACTGTAACTGCTACAACAGGTAATGCTGAAACACAAAGCATTGCAGTACCATTTGGTGATACACCTGAAGCAGCAAGAGTTGACAGACTAATGGGTGCATTGCTACACAACACTGACTTTAGAGTTGGTAATTTTGCACACAGTTTCAGAACAGATCCAACAGGTTACAATATTGGTTACTTAACTGGATACGGAAATGCAAGATCACAAATTGTAGAAAACAAAGAATACTTACGAGAAGAAGTTACAGCATTTATTACTGCTGAATACCCAGCATTAAAGTATAGCAGAACAAAATGTAAGCAAGACGTAGGTTATTTGATTGACTCGCTAACATATGATATGACATATGGTGGTAACAGTCAAGCAATTAGAGCAGGGTTATCATACTATGACGGCCCAGGTGGACCATACGCCGGTAACTTTGGTGCAGATTCCAATGAACCAACTGCGACTGTAGCAGCATATCAATTTATGCGTGATCATTTAGCAACTATTGTACTAAATCAAACTGCTACATCAAGACAATCTACAGTAGCACAGTTTAAATTTGGCACAGCAGCATCTACAGCAGCAAAAGATAGAGTTATTGAGTTGATGAATATTATCATCGACTTAATTAGTGCTGGCGCAACAACAGGTGCACCAAATGTAACTATAAACAGCATTTCTTCAAATGTAATTACAACTTCAGCAGCACACGGATTAAGTGTAGGAGACTCGTTTACACCAAGAACAACTGCTAACGGTTTAACAGCAGATCAAAAATATTGGGTTGAAAGTACTCCAGCAGCAGCAACGCTGACTGTTTCTACAGTGTTTAACGGAAGCGCAGCAACATTAAGTAATGGTAGCGGTTTAACAATCATTGCAGATGTTGTACAAGAACCAGCAGCAACAAATGCTGTTTCAACTACCACTGCATTAATTACAGCAGCACAGAATGTTGATGCCGCACAAGAAACAATGGTTACTGCAATGAGTAATTTCTTAGCAGCAACATATCCAAGTTTAACATATAACACTGATAAGTGTAAGCGTGATGCTAGATTAATTTCAGAAGCAGTAATGTTCGACTTTATGTTTAACAGTAATCACAAAACACTTAAAGCAGCATACGCTTACTTAAGAAGTACTGCAAGTGATGTATATGATAAAGGTCAAAAGACAGCAACTATTGCTGCATTTGATTTTATAAAAGATTATATGGATAGTGTTGCAGGTGACGCAACAGCAAAAGCACGTATTGAAACATTGATGGAAGATTTACTTGATGTTATTTACAGTGGATCAACTGAAGGTAGTAGATGTGTATCAGATGAAAGAAATGTACATCACGCTGCTACACAGATTTTAAGAAACAAAGACTTTATTGTTGCAGAATCAACAGCATACATTGCAAATACTTACAAAGAAACTGTTACAGCAACAACAGCATCAGACAACAGTATTACAATTGGTAGTACAAGTTGGCTACAGAGAAACACAGCGATTGAATTCTCAGGAACTATTGTTGGTGCTCCAGCACTTGCTGATCAGTCAGATGGTATTTTAGAAGGTGTAACTTACTATGTACAAAACATTTTAAGTGCAACTAAGTTTACTATTTCAAATGAAAGAAATGGTACTGCTAGAGTAATGGTAGATGACACAGGTTCAGCAACTGTTAAGTTAGTATACAACAGTGCATCTTGTGAAAGAGATATTGGCGAAGTATTAGAAGCATTATTCTACGATATTTCATATCCAGGTAACTACAAAACATTGCTATGTGCAAGATACTATGGTAATGGAGTAGTTGGATCACACGAAGAAGATTTATACTACCTACGTAACGGTACAGGTATTAGAAACCAAACATTAAAAGGTATGAATGGTGACTTACTTGCTCCGAATAGTTTTGGAACAAGTCGTGTATCAGGTGGTGCTTACTGTTCATTAGATCCAGGTTGGGGTCCAGAAGATTACAGAGTATGGATTACAGAACGTTCTCCATATGTACAAAACAACACAACGTTTGGTAATGCCGGCATTGGTCAGAAAATTGATGGCGCACTACACAACGGTGGTAACGATTCGATTGTATCCAACGACTTTACACAGGTTATATCCGACGGTATCGGTGCTTGGGTAGCAAACAATGGTAGAGCAGAGCTTGTATCAGTGTTTACTTACTACTCACACATTGGTTACTTGTCAACTGAAGGTGGAAGAATTAGAGGTACAAACGGTAACAACTCATACGGTGACTTTGGTTCAGTAGCAGAAGGATTTGATGCTACAGAAACACCACAAACTGCTATCATAGATAACAAATTCCAGTATGAAGCAACAGTTAAAGATGTTACAACAGATAATGCAGAAGAAGTTTACGCATTTGAATTTGAAAATGCTGGTATTGACTACGAAGAAGGCGAGTTCCTAATTTCAGGTGCTGGTACAGGTGCGTTTGCAATCGTTGACGAATTTAGAGATAATGCTGTACACAGTGTATTCTTACAAGATAACGTAGACGATAGTTCTAACGCTCCGGAAGTAGTTGGTAACTTTGGTGGATTTGGTTACATAAGTAATGCAAATACTGCACAGGGTGGTAACACAAGTGCAATTACACTTGCAGCAACTGATGCAGAGATTAGTTCAGCATATGTTGGAATGAAAGTTTATGTAACAGGCGGTTCAGGTGTTGGACAGTTTGGTGTTATTAGTACGTACAATGCAGGTACAAAACTTGCAAACGTTGTAAGAGAAAGCGATGGCGCAAGCGGTTGGGATCATATTGTTGCAGGAACAACTATTGTTGCACCAGATGCATCGTCAACATATATTGTTGAGCCAAGACTAACATTTACTGCTCCAGGATTTAGTTCCGAAGGCGGCACATTGTCATCATCAGGTACTTGGACAGCAGCAGAGTTTATTGAAACTGCTGATGTTTACTTACCGACAGCAACAGGCGGCAACGGTACAGGTGCAGCATTCCAAGTTATTAGAAACGGTTGGAAATATACAGTATCTGTAGTAAGCGGTGGTACAGGCTACACTAGACTTGATAATTTAGCAATTACAGGTTCACAACTAGGTGGTACAGATGGTACTAACGACATTACAATTACAGCAACAGCAATTAATAGTACAACAGGCGAAATCCTAGAAGTTGATACAACTGGCTTTGGACAAGCAGGTGCATTTTTTGCAGCAAAAACAGGAAGCACAGCAGCCACAAGAAGTATTGACGGCAAAACTTGGGGTGCAGCGACATTACCGAGTGCATCTAACTGGACAGCATTAGCAGCAGGAAAAATTGATGATGGATCATCAGTTGGTAAAGTTGCTAGAATAGTTGCAGTTGCGTCAGGAACATCAAATGCTGCTTACTCAGCAGACGGTAGTACTTGGACAGCAACTAGTTTGCCAGCAAGTGCAACTTGGATTGACGTAACATACGATAATTACAACCAAAGATTTGTAGCAATTGCAAGTGATAGTGTAACTGTAGCGATATCATTAGACGGTGAAGTTTGGGATACTACAGGTACATTAAACAGCACAGGCTTTACTGCTATTACAGCAGGACAAAGTATATTAGTTGCTGTTAAATCAGGCACAACAACTGCTGCTTACAGTATAGACGGCGGAGTTAATTGGATTGATGTAACAACTTTACCAGCAGCAAGTGCTTGGTCAAGTGTAGCATTTGGACAAAACCACTTTATTGCAACAGCAACTGACAGTAGTGCAATTGCATACAGTATTGATAAAGGTGCTACTTGGACTACAAAAGATATTAGTTCACCAGACTCAACAACACCAGCAGGATTGCAAAGAATTGCATACGGCCAAGGCCAGTTTATGATTACTGCATACAAAGCAGGTGAAGATGGCGAAGGTTATACTTATGTTGCAATGTCACAAGATGGTTATAACTTTACTTGGGAAGGTGTTGGATCTGGAGAGGTTACATCAAACGGATTTAACGCTGTAGCATTTGGTACATATCAGCGTAACGGTTATTGGGTAGTTATTGATACAGACGCATCAGATAGCGTACAAAGAATTAGTGCAGGCGCAACAACAAAAGCAAGACCTGGAGTTGCACAGAACAAAATCTTTGAAGTACGTATCACAGAACCAGGTTCAGGATATGAAACTGTACCTACAATGACTATTACTGATCCAAGTGAAATTTACCCAGTACCGTTCGAAGTTAGAACAGGAAGCGGTGTACTTGCTACTCCATCATTTAGAAGTAGAGGTACAGGATACGTTTCAGCAAGTGCTGACTTAGTAGGTGGTAATGGTTATGCAGAGTTTAGTCAAAGCGGAAACTTTATTGCAATTAGACAATTAAGTGCTCGTCCGCCAACAGGATCAAACATTGTATTTGGACACTTACCAAATGAAACATTCAAGTTGGTTAACATTGTTACACTACTTGGAGCAAATGATGGCGCATTAACTTGTTTCTTACAGATATCACCAGAAATGAAAGTTATTAATGTTCCAGCAGACGGCGTAAGTGTTACAACAAGAATTAGATACTCACAGGTACGTTTAACAGGACACGATTTCTTAGATATTGGTACTGGATCGTTTACAGAAACAAACTATCCAAACAATCCTTTACAAGATCCTGTACAACTACAAGAAACTAGAGAACGTAATGGAGGTAGAGTGTTCTTCACTGCTACTGACCAAGACGGTAACTTTAGAGTTGGTGACTTGTTTAGTATTGAACAATCAACTGGTGTTGCAACATTGAATGCAGATGCATTTAACATTGCAGGACTACAAGAACTATCACTGGGTGAAGTTACACTAGGTGGCGGATCAGCAAGTATTGACGAATTTAGTACAGATCCGTTCTTTACAGCAGACAGTGACAATGTAGTACCAACGCAGAGAGCGATCAAAGCGTACATTAGTTCACAAATTGGTGGTGGTGGTGCATCACTTAACGTAAATAGTGTTACAGCAGGTTTTATATATATTGCTGCTGATGCTATAACAACTACAACACAACAGGCTATTAATGTTGATGCAAATATGAACTTTAAAGGCGGTGTGCGTGGTTTACCAGTAGCGTGGAGTTACTTCTTAACATAAACATAATGGAGAAAATGTAAAATGGCAACAGGAAGATTAGGAACAGCAGATCTAGCAGCGGTTACAGATACTACTCTGTACACTGTTCCGGCAGATACTTTTAGTGTATTAACGCTATCGGTATGTAATAGAAATGCTAGTTCAGCAAAGATTAGAGTGGCAGTGTCCGCAAGTGCAACACCGGCAAATGATGAATTTATTGAATTTGATTCAGAATTAGTTGGTAATTCAGTTATTGAGCGTACAGGTATTGTAATGGACGCTACAAAAATTTTAGTTGTACGTTCTGACACAATTAACGTCAGTGCAGTAGCATACGGCATTGAAACAGCAACGATATAACGAGGAGAGATAAAGATGGGAAGAGAAGTAAAAGCAAATCCAAGAGGAGTTGTGCCTCCCTCACTCTTCGCTCAGGAAGCGATTAATGCTAGTCGATCAATTGAATCAAACAAAATTTATTTTGTTGATACTTCAACAGGCGTAGCAACATTAGACTTACCAAATAACCCTTTTGTAGGGGACATCATTAAGATTTTTGATGTAAATGGATCGTTTCAAACAAACAACTTAACAGTTGATCCTGGGTCACATAAGATTATGCGTAATGCAGATACTATGACAGTGAGTACAGAGGGTGCAGCGTTTACATTAGTTTATTCAGGTTCGGCCAGTGGCTGGCTTGTAGAGGCGATTTAATAGGAGAATTTGTAAATGCCATTTAATTATAACAGTGTTAAGAAGATAACAAATGACGGTATTGTTGATGCATCATTAACAGGTGATGACTTTGCAAGTGGTGCTGTTAACGCAGCAGCAGTAGCAGCAGGTGACATCACAGGTGATAAAATCAATGCAGCAAACATTACTTCTGGTAAAATTAACGATGCAAGTATAACCGAAACTGCTATTGCAGACGGTGCAGTTAGTTTATCAGGAAGCATACCGACCGGTACACTACCTGTTGCCAACGGTGGTACAGCATTAACTTCTACTGCCGCTGATAGAACTTTGATGGTAAACAATTCAGGTAATGCACTTGAATGGGGCTTTAGTGGTCTTATTCAATGTAATGTGTACACAGGAAACAGTACTTGGACAAAACCAGCAGGCTGTACTAGAGCTAGAGTACAAGTAGTTGGTGGCGGAGCAGGTGGGTCTGGACACGGAGAAGCAGGCGGAGCCGGCGGCTATTCAGAAGAAATAGTTGATGTAACTGGCGTAAGTACAGTGAGTATAACAATTGGCGGCAACGGCGGCGGTGTAAACTATCACAACCAAGCAGGTAATGGAGGAACATCAAGTTTTGGTCCTTATCTATCAGCAAGTGGCGGTGAAGGAGCAAGGCGTGTTGGCGGACACACAGGTGGACGACCAGGTATTGGATCAAGTGGTAATATTAATATGTACGGAGGCGGTGGCGCAGGTCACACGCACCACGGCGGAGGCCACGGAGGTACAAGTTACTTCGGTGGAGGAAACATTGGGGTACACGACAGTAGCCCACAACCATCACAGCGTGAAGGCCAAGCAGCACCCGGAAGTGGTGGTGTTGGTGCACCACAAGCACGTAGAAGAGGTGCAAGTGGTAAATCCGGTATGGTAGTTGTTTGGAGTTTAAGATAATGGCATTTAATTACGAAGGATTACAAAAAATTACAGGCGAAGGCCTAGTTGATACAACTATTGTTTTAAATGATATTGTAAATACAACACTAGATACTCCAAAATTTGACACTGGAGCAATTACAAACGCTAAACTTGCTAATAGTAGTATTCCATCAGGCGATGTTGCAGATGGTGCAATTACATCAAGTAAGTTAGGTAGTAACAGTATTGACTTAGCAGGTGCTAAAGTAGGCGGAGCCCTTTCAGGAAGTAAAGGTGGTACTGGATTAGCATATGCTGGCGGTGACGCTAGAAGAAATATTAGAACAGATGCTAGTGGTAACCCAACTACAGGTTTAACAGGATTAAATGCTTGTAGAGTTTATACAAGTAACACTACTTGGACAAAACCAACGAACGTAACAAGAATTAGAGTACAAGTAATCGGCGGCGGAGGTGGCGGAACAGGCCACGGAGAAGCAGGCGGATCAGGTGGATACTCAGAAGAATATTTAGATGTCACTGGTGTTAGTAGTGTAAGTATTTCCATTGGCGGTGGTGGAGGTGGTGTAAACTACCATAACAGTGCTGGTAATGGCGGAACAACATCATTTGGACCGTATTTAAGTGCGTCAGGCGGTGAAGGTGCTAGGCGAGTAGGTGGACACTCAGGTGGACGCCCAGGCATTGGTTCAGGCGGTAACTTAAACATTTACGGCGGAGGTGGCGCAGGCCATACACACCACGGTGGTGGTGGTGGAGGCAACGGCTATTTTGGTGGCGGAAATATTGGTGTTCACGATAGTGGCCCACAACCATCACAACGTGAAGGACAAGCAGCAAATGGATCAGGCGGCACAGGCGCTCCTAGAGGTAGAAGACGAGGCGGCTCAGGACGTACTGGAATGGTAGTGGTTTGGGAGTACAAATAATATGGCAATAAGTTACGAAGGATTAAAGAAATTAACAGGTGCTGGTATTGTTGACGGTACTATCGGTTCCGCTGACATTGGTTCAGGACAAGTTAACAGAGATAAAATTATTGATGGTTCAATTGATACAGATCAAATTGCAGACGGTGCAGTAACAGGTGGTAAAATTGATCCAACAGCAGGATTAGTAGCAGCAAAATTTGCAGCAGGAGCAGTAGATTTAACAGGTGCAGCAGTAACAGGCTCACTAGCACCATCAAAAGGTGGTACAGGTAAATCTAGTTTAGGTGCTGCAAACCAAGTTTTAAAAATTAATGATGCAGGTGATGGGTTTGATTACACTTATGGAGACTTAGTAAGTGTAAACTATTATACAAGTAACACTACTTGGAACAGACCAGCAGGCGTTCAAAAAATTAGAGTACAGATCTGCGGAGCAGGCGGTGGCGGAACAGGTCACGGCGAATCCGGAGGCGCTGGCGGTTATGCAGAAGAAGTTATTGATGTAACAGGCATTTCATCAGTTTCCGTTACACTTAACGGTGGAGGTGGTGGTGTAAACTATCACAACTCAGCGGGAAATGGAGGTTCAAGCAGTTTTGGTCCTTATCTATCAGCAAGTGGTGGAGAAGGTGCAAGACGTGTTGGTGGTCACTCAGGTGGACGACCAGGCGTTGGATCAGGCGGAAATCTAAACCAGTATGGAGGCGGAGGACGCGGACATACACACCACGGTGGTGGTTTAGGAGGAAGTTCATATTTTGGTGGTTCTAGTATTGGTGTTCACGATAGTGGACCGCAACCATCACAACGTGAAGGACAAGCATCACCAGGTAGTGGTGGTGTTGGTGCACCTCGTGGTAGAAGACGAGGCGGAACGGGCCGAACAGGCATCTGTATAGTATGGAACTACAAATAGGAGTAATAAATTATGGCTAAAAGTGTATTAGTAGATTTCCAAGGTGGTATTCAACATATCTGCGAGCCGGGCGACGAATTCGAAGTTTTCGAGGGCCCAGACGCAAAAGTTAGATGGACAACTTGTGCATCCGATGATGTTAATGATTCTTGGGTTTTACATAACGGTGTATGGGAACAAAATGTCCAAGCACCACCATCGTATACTGTTTTAAGAAGAAACGCATACGGTGAAATCGGTGAACAACTAGATATGTTGTTTAAAGATATGCAAAATGGAACAACAAATTGGCAAGATCATATTGCAGCAGTGAAAAACACTGTACCAGGACCAAGCAGTGACGAAGCAAGAGAAATGAGAGCTTCTCGTGTTGTTATTAATTGGGGTACAGAAGATTCACCTGCGTGGACAGATAATGTTAATAGAGAAGTACCAAATTTAGTTAAAAACGTAGGAAAACTTACGTCAGACTAAATCACTAATAAAGTACAGGGAACTGTATCTAAATAAGTAATAATATGCTATTAGATATGTTCCCTGTTCGTACCTATACAACAGAAATAAAATTAGAAGAAAGTGATAAGTCTAAAATTAATGACTTTTTGCTTACTTTATTTGATTCTGTAAATGATTCTAATCACGCATTAGAAGCCGGCGGCAAAAGTACACATAGTGTAAACAAAGAATTACACAATGAAGAATTATTTTTACCTCTAGTAACAAAAATATACCAGAACCTTTTACATTACTGGAATGAAGCAGGGTTTAGTCCTGGATGCCGTCCTAAGATAGTATCTATGTGGGCAAACATACATAACAAAGATGATTATACAGTAGAACATTCTCATACCACACACGTACTAGCAGGATGTTACTATTTAAAATTTAATAGCGATGCAGGTAGTATTGTATTTGTTAATCCTAACGAATATGCTCAACATTATTATCCATACTCAGAAGCAGGAAAAGTTAACGATATGCATTACACAGTACACGGTGCTGAAGATAAATTAATACTCTTTCCTGCACACGTTAAACACTACACAGAAGTAAATAACTCAAATGATGTTAGAATTAGCATTAACTTTAATGTAGATCAAGAGGCAATTGATGATTAATAATGTAACAATAGTAGGCGGCGGCACAGCAGGTTTAACTACTGCACTTATTCTACGTGCTGCATATCCTGATATGCAAATACAACTAATACGTTCCGATACTATCGATATTGTTGGAGTAGGAGAAGGCACTACTGAGCATTGGAGAGATTTTTTAGAATTTGTAAAAATTAATCCTGCAGATTTTTTTATACACTGCGGCAGTACATTCAAACACGGAATTTATTTTAAGAATTGGAATGGTGACGGCAAAGATTATTTGCATAATGTTCCTTCATATCTTATTGAAGAAAGCAGAATAGGTCATCCTAATGTACTACACAAACTGATTGTAGAAAACGAAAAACAAATAGATATGTTTGATGAATTTATTGTTAATTCGCAACACTATCAACCTGTATTAGAGAGTACAAATCAATATCACTTTGACACATTTAAATTAAATGAATTTTTAAATGACTTGTGTAGCAAACGTAGAATCAACATTATTGTTGATACAATTAAATCTGTTGAAGCACTTGGCACTATACAAAAACTACACGGCGAAAAAAACATTTACGAAAGTGACTTTTATATTGATGCAACAGGATTTGCTAAAGTAGTACACAGTAAAGTAGGTAGTGATTGGAAAGATTGTACAGAGTATTTGCCAATGAATAGTGCAATTACATTTCCTACTAAACTAGATGATAAGTTTCCTGCTTATACTGCTGCTACAGCATTAAGTTCTGGGTGGGTGTGGCAAATACCTACACAAGAAAGATACGGCAACGGTTATGTATATTGCGATGATTTTATTACTGAAGATCAAGCAATAGAAGAAGTAACAAAATACTACGGACACGATCTAGATATACGTAAAAAGTTTAAATTTGGTGCAGGATATTTACGTAATGTGTGGAACAAAAACTGTCTAGCAGTTGGGCTTAGTGCAAGTTTTATTGAGCCTTTAGAAGCCACTAACATTGGAACAGCCATACAACAAGCATTAGCCTTTGTTAATCATCTAGGGCTTTACGACCCAAATAGAGATGTTGTACAAGATAGTTATAACAAAAAATTTGAAAAAGTTTTTCAGAATACTGTAGACTTTGTACAGTTGCACTACTTTACTAAAAGAAAAGATTCTGAGTTTTGGAAAAACAGCCACAACATTAAGAAGACAGATTTTAATGAAGCAACATTAGAACTGTACAAAAAGCAAATACCGTTATGGACTGACTTTGCACACCCATATGTATTGTTTAATAACTTTAATTGGATAATGGTATTAACAGGATTGGGTATAATTGATAGACAATCATATTTAGATCAATGGGAACAACTGCCATATGAAACAAAGACAGAAGCAGATATTAAACTAGATGTATATTATAGTAGAGAGGCTGCTGTATTAGGACATTGGGAAGCAATTAACTACATTAAGGAGATACATAATGGCGCAAATTAAAAAGATTTGTATCGTTGGCGGAGGTAGTGCAGGCTGGATGACAGCAGCAATGCTTTCAAAAAAATTAAAAAATATAGAACTTAGTCTAGTTGAATCACCTAAAGTCTCAACTGTAGGTGTAGGAGAATCTACACTAGGGCATATTAATAGATATTTGGATATGCTTGAATTGAAAGATAGTGACTGGATGGCAGAGTGTAATGCAACTTACAAGACTAGTATTAGATTCACAGACTTTAAAGAAAAAGACGGAACTAGTTTTCAATATCCTTTTGGAACAATGCCTTTTGATCACACATCAAACGGAATAATGGATTACTTTTGGCATCAAGCATATACTGAAAATGAATATGATCATAGTGAGTTTGCAAGTTGGGCGTTGAATCAAACTATTATGACTGATCAAAATAAGTTGTATGACAACGCAGATGAAAGACAACAAATTAGAGGATTTGATTTCCACCTTAATACAGCATACCATATGGATGCAGAAAAATTTGGTCAATATTTAAAAAATAATATTGCTCTTCCTAATGGTACAAAACATTTCTGGGATACTGTTAAAGATGTAAAACAAGATGAAAATGGAAATATTATTGAACTAATAGGAGAAGAACAATCTCACTTTGCAGATTTATATATTGACTGTACTGGATTTACAAAATTATTAATTGAAAAAATAATGAAAACTAAATTTGTAAGTTTCGGTGATGTATTAATGAATGATCGTGCAATGGCAACTCGTATTCCTTACAACGATAAAGAAAATGAAATGCACAGTTTTACAGATTGTACTGCTATTGAAAACGGTTGGGTATGGGATATTCCTTTATATCATAGACGTGGTACAGGATATGTACACAGTAGCAAATTTGTTGATTGGGATCAAGCAGAAGTAGAATTTAAAAACTATCTAAGCAAAAGATTAAAACCAGAACAAATAGAAAAATTAGAATTTAACAGAATTAATATCAGACACGGTGTACAAGACACTCCTTGGAAAGGAAACGTATGTGCTATAGGATTAGCATTAGGGTTTGTTGAGCCTTTAGAAAGCACAGGACTGCTTACAACGCACGAAAACATTATACGCTTAGTAGGAACACTCACACGTAGAAACGGACTTGTAAATAATATGGATGTTGAAGGATGGAATTCAGCAGCAAGGTTTGAACTTGATAACTTCAAACAATTTGTAAGTATGCACTATGGTTTAAGTGGCCGTAGAGATACTCCTTATTGGAAGCACGTAACTGATACTGTAAATTACATTCCTAATCCTGACGAAGCGTGGGATAATTGTGTACAAGATTACAACTATAGAATGAACACACGTCTACATCTAGACGGAGATACTAATGACGGAAAATATTTTATCCTAGCAGGTATGGGATACAATCCTATTAGTAAAGCACACGCAGATATGGAAGCATTTAGATATCCAGGCTTGCCAAGTATTTGGAAAGCAGCAATGAATAAACACGAAAAACATAAACAAGACGTTTTAGAATTATGTAAAACATTACCAACGCATTATCAATATTTGAAAGGTAAGTTCTATGACGGAAAAGAATAGTGTTAGTGCAGTAATACTAGGCGGCGGCACAGCAGGCTGGCTAGCAGCACTATTTGTAAAACACTATTGGCCTAGTATTGATTTGACTGTTGTTGAAGATCCAACTAAGCCACCTATCATTGCAGGAGAGTCAGGAGGATTTGCACTTTCTCAAATGTATGATACAATAGGTATTCCGTTTAATGATTGGGCAAAAGCAGTAGGTGCAACTCCGAAACTAGGCGGCAAGTTTGTTGGCTGGAATGGAAAAGACTCTGTATTTTGGCACAGTCTTATTACACATCATTACTATGATGCGTGGGGCAAACGTTTTCCTAGTTTAGAAGAACGTTATTACTTTTTACGTATGCTTGTAGGTATGGATGTAGAAATTGCTGACGTTGTTCCTACAGGACATTTATTAAAAAATAATAAAGTACCATTCGATGACTACGGATCAATTGTAGAAAAAATATTTCCTATGTGGCACTTTGATAGTCGTGCTAATGCTGCATATCTAAAAGAGAAAGGATTGCAACGTGGTATAACTCTTGTTGAAGGAACTTACATTGCAAGTGAAAAAGATAATCTAGGTAAAATTAAAAGTATTAAATTATCAAATGATATTACATTACCTGCAACTTGGTTTTTTGATTGCAGTGGATTTGCTAGATTACTTCTTGAAAAAGAAATGAACGCTACGTCAGTAGATCAGTCTGCATATTTTCCTGCTTGTGCAGTATTGCCTTGGTGGGACAAACCTTGCTATAATACAGCAACACTTGCAACTACAATGGATGCAGGTTGGACTTGGAAAATAGGATTAAAAGAAAGAACTGGACAGGGTTATTTGTATGATCCTAATCATCTTACAAAAGATCAAGCACTAGACGAAATTAGAAACAAGTTTGGTAAGCATATAGAACCAGTAGCAAATTTACAGTTTACGCCAAGCATAATGAAACAGAGCCAATTAAAAAATGTAATTGGAGTAGGTTTAAGTACAGGTTTTATGGAACCGCTTGAAGCAAACGGAACAGGAATTATTGTTGATCAATTATTAACTTTATTACAAACTTGGAATCCAACGCAGTATAACAAGTTAAATGAAGATCAATTTAACAGTAGTGTATACCATCAATATTTAGGAATACGTGACTTTTTATCCTTACATTACAGAGGTAAAGGTAACGGTTCTCAATTTTGGAAAGAACAATCTAATCCAAATAATGTACCAGATACACTACAAGAGAGACTTTTAGAATTTGAAAGGTTTTTTGCAACAGGACATATGGACTATACAAAATATCTTAATGGATTTAGTTTTGAAAGTTGGATAACAGTGATACAGGGAATGAGTCTTTGTAATAGTAAAGCCATATCTGTTGGTGATAAGCACCAACTGATCGATAATTACTATAAAGAGACGGTAGAGCCCTTTGATCACATTTATAGAAGGTGTATAAAAATAGAAAAATGGATAGAAAAAACTTCGAATATAAAGTAAAAGAATATTCTATGTCTAATTTTCCTGATAGGAAAATTTTTGTTTACGATGACGTTTTGCCGTATTCAGTAAGGACAGGTATTTACGAAATGTGCAGCAAGTCGTTGTACAAATTAAATGGTACAGATAACGGTGTTTTAGAAAACTCACAACATATTTCAGTTGTATCGACCTGGCAAGTAGATGATTTCAAGGCTACTCAGTTGCTAGAAAATTTACCCCAAGAAGTTATAGAACGACATAATATGTATTACAAGTTTCATCATAACACTATGATTAACTTATGTACTCCACACGATAGATTTCATACGCATATTGACAACGACTCCAATGGATGGACAATGGTTTATTATGCAAACTTGCAATGGAACATTGAATGGGGCGGAGATACTTGCTTCTTAAACGAAGAAGGTACTGAATTTGAACACGTATGTTCATATAGACCCGGTCGTTTAGTTCTATTCCATCCGCAGATTCCGCATATGATTCGACCTCCAACACAACTTGCTTCTGAACACGGCCAATTCTTTAGATTTTCATTAGCAACAAAATTTGTTCCTGCGTTAGGTGAAGCAAGAGTGTTAGCAGATGGAATGAAGGACGCTAGTCTAGGCGGAGGATAATATGAAAGTTGCAGTTATAGGTATCGGCACTGCCGGACTTCAAACACTAGCATACTTTATGAACACACTAGATGATGACATTGAAGTATACAGCATACACGATCCTGAACAAAAAATTCTAGGTATTGGAGAAAGTACAACAACATTTCTACCTCACATATTAGCACAGGCTTGTGATTTTAGAATGTTAGATGACGGTCCTGCCTTAGACGCTACAACTAAACACGGTGTAAAATATAAAAACTGGAGAGACAACGATTTCCACAATCAGTTTATACCTCCTTATCACGCTATACACTTTAACAACTTTAAATTAAGCGAACTAGTATTAGGACGATTGAGAAACAAAAAAGGTTTCTTTGAAATACACGGTGCAATTGAATCTATTAAACAAACAGATACACACGTAAATTTACTTATTGATGGTACTGAACATAAGTTTGATTATATTATTGACTGTATGGGATATCCAGATGATTATTCTGATTATGAATTAAAAGATGATCTTCCTGTTAACCACGCTATAGTAAATGCTATAGACAAACCAGGTGATTGGAATTATACATATCATCAGGCAACTAGAAACGGTTGGATGTTTGGTATACCTTTAGCAACAAGACAAGGTTGGGGATATCTATTTAATGATAAAATTACCAGCGTCGAAGAAGCAAAAGAAGATATGCAAACACTGTTTGATGATCCTATCCAAGTAAGAGATTTTAGTTGGAAAAACTACTATAAGAAAAATACTATAGATGGCAGAATTATTAGCAATGGTAATAGAGCATTATTTTTTGAACCATTAGAAGCATTAAGTGGTTCGTATTATGAAGCAGTAGCAATTGAGGCTGCAAATGTAATTATGGGCGATAGTACAGCAGACGTAGCAAATGCTTCGTTGCGTCATACTGCTGAAGTATATTGTGCATTTATTTACTTTGTATATCACGGCGGAAGTACATTTGATAGCGAGTTCTGGAAAATAACAGTTGACAAAACAACAAAAGCATTGCATAATAGTGATGTGTTTCAGAATGTAAAAAGTATGATGCAAGTATTAAAAACAAACGGTGTTGATGACCCAAGAATTATTTTTAAACCATTAAGTATAGAACTTTGGTCATTAGTTGATAAAAAGATGGGATATAATTACTTCTAATGGAATATCAAATTGTAGATAATGTAATACCAAAAGTATATCAAGACGATATTGAAGATTTACTTTTAGGTAATAATAGTTTTCCTTGGTACTATGTTGCTGACGTAACACTTACTGCTGACAAAATTAAAAGATACAACACTAGAGCAATTTGTCCTGCATTTAATCACGTGTTTTATGAAGATGTAAATGACAATAACGATGCTTGGTGGCCTTTTATTAAGCCGTTAGTTTATATGGCGTGTGATAAAATTAATGTTGATGTGGAGCACGTTTATCAAGCACGTTCTTTTTTACAATTACCTATTAGTAAAAATGTGCCAAGTAATCATCCACATATCGACTTGCAGTTTGATCATTTAGTATGCTTGTATTATGTAGTTGATAATGAAGCACCAACTACATTATATAAACAAACACGGCACGATACACAATCTGCAAATATGGAAGATGTAGAATGGGAACCATTAGTTACTTGTCAACCTAAAAAAGGAAGAGCATTATTCTTTAACGGCAAATACTATCATTCAAGTTCTAGTCCAAATCAATCATCTAGAGCAATTATTAATTTTGATGTAATAGGAAATACACAATGATAGAAAATTATTTTGGTATTCCTGTTAAGTTAGTTGATACTGATAACCAAGATGTTATCAATGAGGCTGTACAAGTTGCAGAAACACAAAGAAGTAATACAACTAATCCTTGGTCAAGCGATATACAAAGCACATTTAAGTTTGATGAATATATAAATGTATTAAAAGATCAATGTCCGCTTTTAAGCAAACACATTTATAAACATATACATCAGTATCTAGCAGAACTAGCAGTTGATCCTCCATACACACTTGTAAACTTAGACGAATCGTGGTATAATTATAGCCAGCCGGGTATGTGGCAAGAGTTTCATATGCATCCAGAAAGCGATATAAGTGGAATATTTTATGTAACTGCTCCTAAAGATAGTGGCAACATAATGTTTAATCCGCCAGCAAGTGCATACAACTTTCATAAACTAACACACAGAGCAAAAAATATGCAGCCTAATATTTGGTTTGAACCTATTGTAGGACGATTGTTGTTATGGCCTTCATATTTAGAACATATGGTTGTAAAAAACAAAAGCAATGAAGAAAGAATTAGCATTGCATTTAATGTAAAGTTGATAAACTAATGACAGATCATATTGAAGTAGTACCTATTTTTCCAACACCTGTATACTTTGCTATTTGCGAAGATGAAATACAGCAATGCATTAACTATATGGAAAACGCTCCAATTGATGTTGAAAAGGATCAACAAACAATTAAAGAGTATGGTACAATAAGTCAAGACAATTATATTCTAAATCGTGAAGAAATGACTCCGTTAAGAAACTGGATTATGAAGCAGGTTAACAACTATGCTGAAAATGTACTTGCTTGGAACTTTAATAAAATTGACTTAACTATGAGTTGGGTATCGATAAAAGAAAAAGGTCAGCGACACAAGTATCATATTCATCCTAACAGTTTAATTTCCGGAGTGTTTTACTGGGAAGAAAGCGAGATAGAACCTATCAGTTTTTTACGTCCTAGAAAATTTAACAACTTTGAAATAGATCGTAATGAAGATATTGATGCACCGTATGCATTTGATACGCATTCATTCACTCCAAGAAAACATACACTTGTACTATTTCCTAGTGAGCTTCAACATAGTGTGGGAAAAATAAAGCAAGACCTTCCGAGAAAGAGTCTTGCTTTTAATACTTTTATCTTTGAAAAGATTGGAAGACCTGACAGCCTTACTGAATTAGATCTTAGTAAAAACTAGTAGTTATTAGCACTATCTAATTCGTCTTCAGTAAGAATATCGCCGACCATTACTGGAGCGCCGCCATCCTTGACTAATGCTATCTGTCTATCTTCAGTGTTGTACAAAAACATTGCATAATCATATGCTTTATAATATTTGTCGAAAGTTTTTCCTTCAACTGTAAATGTTGCCATAGTAACAAGTCTCCTTAATACGTCTGTTATATGTTTATTTATTCAATTTAGCCCAATTAAAGTGGTTTTCTTTTCCTAGCGTGTTGGGCATAATATTTACCGCTACTGTATAACGTTCAGAAACAGCGTTAAAATTAGCAGCACTACGGTGGTTTATGTAGGATGGAAATAGAACTACATTATCTTGCTCTGGTCTAATTGCTATTTCAGGGCAATTGTAGTTTGTAAACTTGTCTACTTCGGTTTGTAAACTAAGTTGCAGTGGATTCTTAGTAGTTTGGAATAGTGTAGGGCCTGTTCCTTCGTCTGCTTTAAGATAGTAGACTGCTGAAATAAGTGAATTAGAATGCCAGTGCCAGTCAATACTTCCGCCATCGGGCATCTTGTTAAGCCACGCTTGTGTGATATACATACCGTCGTGCTTATATCCTAGTTCTGTCCAATAGTGTTCAGCCTTTCTTACAATCCAATTTAGTAGTGGTTGCCATTCGGCAACTTCTTGTAGATTAGTTTGACTTTGATCAAAATCGCCTAAGCCGTTGTTGTCAGTTTTCCACTCTATACTGTTCATTAAACTATCGATATCAAGTTTAATGTCAGTGTTAGTTGCTAAGCCAATGCCTTCTGGAAATATTGACCTAATTTTCATTAGTCAGCAACGGCGATATCAGTAATTGCATCCCAACCAACAATATAACGTTGATGAGTTTCAAGATCAATAACTTCAGCAAGTCTCTTTTCTTTATCTCTCTGTAAGATCTGACCTTTACCTGAAATCAATGCTTTTGGAATCACTTCATCTGATTGTGATAACAATGGCATTGTATTAGGATCAATCTCTGCTTCATACATACAGAAGTAATTTACTCCGGGTTCCAATGTTTCTACTGTAATAATACTCATTTACTTTTTCTCCTTTTTAACTATTCGTTGGTGCTCTTTGTAGCCATTTTTAAATTTGCCGGCCCACCACAAATAACTTTGGTTAGTTATATTATATAGCCGGTCTTTGTACTCAGACACTTTATGTTTGATTACATTTCTTTGCACAGGAATAAACATACAAAGAGGTGTTCCCCTTTCAATAATATATTCTCCATAGTCAAAGAATGCCATCTGCTGAGAACATTCGTGATGTATGTCAGACCAAAACGAGCCTGGTAATACTTCGAATCTTTTATCGTAATGAAACAACATTGGTAGTTGTAACACTGACCATCCTTTAGGAGTTTTTAGTCTCCACGGACTTATTGCTTTCAATACCATACTATACTTGTCAGGATCAGGCAAATGATTTGCAAATTGTAAATCGCCGTGATTAGTAAATTCAAATCTTTCATCTGCTGATTCTACACTGTATGTTCTATCTTTATTAATAGTAATTTTAAAATCTGTCCACATTCTTAATACATATGCTTGCTTCCAAAATTCAGCATATGCAGGACATTGTTTTGCAGTTTCTACTCTACCATTTGCCCCAAAATTAGTATATACATCTCTTGCAGTCGTTGGCATTTCTTTAAACCAATCCGGTATACATTGTGTAGCAGGAACCGGCGGAGCAGTATGTTCTAGTCCTTTCTCTATAGACCAGAATTCAATAGTTGGTTGAGTTTTTTGAAACCACTTCATTTATTTTCTTGCTTTTTAATGATAGTTTGATGTTCTTTATATCCGCCTGCAAATTTACCAGAAAACCAATAATATTGTTTTTCTTCTAGACGTTTTAATTCATCGTCCATTTCTCTAACTTCAAGAGTTATTTTTTCTCTTTTTATTGGAACGTACATTGCTAAAGGCGTGCCTCGTGGAATCATATATTCACCATATTCCTTAAATGCCATTTGCGGGTTTACTTCGTAATGTATATCAGCACTCATTACACCAGGAAGTACTTCAAATCTTTTATCAAAATGATAGTGTAAAGGCAATTGCATTAAATCATAACCTTTAGGTGTTACCATTCTCCAAGGACTGTTTGCTTTTAATACCATTGCATATTCACGAGTGTCTAAATGATCTAAAAACTGATTATCTAAATGATTTGTAAAACTAAAAAGTTTTTCAGGAGTTTTAACTTCCCAAGTAGTATCTTCATTTATTTTAATCCACAGATCGCACCATAGATATAAAACAACGCCTGACTTATAATAATCTACAAACGCAGGACACTTTTTTGCTGTACCTGGGTGTCCGCTCCATTGTTCCATAATTTCTTTAGGCATTTTTTTAAACCAATCAGGTATTGCTGCTGTTGCAAGTTTTGGAGGGTAGATTGTTTCTAGCCCTCGTACAGTTGTATAGCAGGTTACTAATGGTTGTTTCTTTTTAAATTTGTTTTTAAGCCAGTTAATCATATTGTTCCGTTGTAAAATTAAAAGTTAGCACACATCTTGAATAACCACTAGTAGGCTTTTTACTTGAATGATAATGTTTACCATTAAAAATAAACATCTTTCCTTTTTTAGGTGTTGATGTAGTTAAAACTGTATAGTTGTCACTTGGTTGTGTTTCGTTATAAACACTAGTGTCGCCATCGCTATCATTTACATAATACAATCCAGTCCAGTGAGGACAGAAAAAATCTAAATGAGGCTCATCGCCGCCATCTACAGGCTCAGCATTATCGACCATACTATCACTAGCATTGCTTGGTACAAGCAAACCACAACGCAGTCTCAGCAACTTTCCTAAATCCTTGCCCAATACATCTCCCATCATATACCAAATAGGTAGTAACAACTGTAAATGATTACTTGCAGTTGATCCTTTTGGTAAATCAGGACCGTCATTTAGTGCAAGATGTGTGAATCCTAAACTGTATGTATTAGTATTATTATAGTGTTCGTGATTAGCAAACCACGGAAACTCCGTACTATACATTAGGCTTTCTACTTCATCTTGATAGGCCTTAGGAAGTGCGTTTTCGACTGTAATATGTTCCATAAAACTATTTATGGTGCTTTTTCGCATAGACACGTTATCTTGGCAGTCGGATAAATACTATACAACAAGACGGATCAGAGAGAAATATGGCAAGATTACCAATTATTAATAACCTTAGAGTAGTGCCAAGAGATACCGATTTTCTTGATAGAAAGTTGGGTTTACGCGGTGAAATTTTCTATGATAACGACAAAAAGACTTTACGCCTGTATGATGCACAAACAGTAGGCGGAATGGAACTTGTAAAAGAAGATTTATCAAACGTAACTAATGCTATATTTGCTGCAAAAGCATTAACAGCAGGTGTAGGTGGCGGCGGAAGCGGCAGTATCGAAGTAAGTGATAGTGCGCCCACTGAGCCAGAAGAAGGAACAATTTGGTTTGATAGTTCAACAGCAAGATTATATGTATATGTTAATGACGGAAATAGCGCACAATGGATTCAACCAGCAGTACCAGCATCACAAAGTGGTGGCGGTGGCGTATCTAGTTGGGGAGACTTACAAGATAAGCCTACAACATTAGGCGGGTATGGCATTACTGATGCTGTTCCTAAAACAGGTGCAACTATAACAGGTGCAATTGATGCTCCTACAGTAGCCGCACACGGATTAAGATTTTTATATCCAACAATAAGCGACTTCCCAGATGCAACTACGTATCACGGAGCAGTTGCACACAGTCACGCAGATGGCGCATTATATTTTGCACACGCTGGCGGATGGGTCGAACTTGCAAACAAAACAATATTAACAACATACGCAACTACTACAGCACTTAACACTGCTACATCAAACGCTTCCAATTGGGACTCGGCATTTGGTTGGGGTGATCATTCTGTTGCTGGATACTTAACAACAGAATCTGATACACTTGATACAATTACTGGTAGAGGCGCAACGACAACAAACACAATTACCGTCGGCGGATTGAATACATCTACGTTTAGTGACACTGGTATTGGAGCAACTGCAATTAATAGTTCGTCAGCAGTAACAATTACTACTGTAGACGGCGCAAGATTTGCAGGTGGTCCTGTAAGACTGCCATCGATGGACGATACTGCACGTAATGCTTTAACTGCTGTGAACGGTGATATAATTTATAATACAACTTCCAATAAGATAGAGGGTTATCAAAATGGTGGTTGGATTGAATTAGACACTGGCGCGGCAGCATAATGAGTGAAAGAGAATACGTAGTAGTTGTTAACAAAGGTGTTAACTTAACAGAACTAGAAGCAGAACTAACAGCAAGTTCTGGATCAGGACCTATTCCAGATAGATCAGTACCAGTTGCCGATGCAAGAATTGGGTCAACTAGAATGACTCACTTTATGCTTACTGCTGATGAAGCAACTGAATTAATGAAAGACGATAGAGTATTGTCTGTAGAAATTCCAGTTGGGGAAAGGACAGATATACAAATTGGTCATCACTTAACACAAGGCGGATCAAACTTTAGAAGATCTACTGTACATTCAAATACAGATATCAACTGGGGCCTAGTACGATGTGCCGGCACATCAAATGCAATGTATCAAAACAATGTTGCACCTTCCAACGATTATATAACTGGGCTTGGCGGCAACGGAGTTGATGTTGTAATACAAGATAGTGGTATTCAAGCAGACCATCCAGATTTCTTTGATAGAAATGGTACTACAAGAGTACAACAAATTAATTGGTATACTGCTAGTGGAATAGCAGGAACGCAGGATTCAAATTTTTACGAAGATTATGATGGACACGGTACGCACTGTGCAAGTATTGCAGCAGGTTTGAAATACGGCTGGGCAAAAGCAGCAAACATTTATGCACAAAAATTAGCAGGACTAGAAGGAACAGGCGATCCTGGTAATGGTATTTCAATAGGTAATGCATTTGATGCAATTAGATTATGGCACAATGCAAAAACAAATGGTCGTCCTACAGTAGTTAATATGAGTTGGGGATACAGCACAAACATAACTACAGATCCATCTAGCGGAAATTATCGAGGTTCTGCTTGGGTTTGGAATCCAGGTGAATTTGTAGAAGGGTATGATTCAAGAGATGGCTTGTTTAGTTCTACAGGTGTAGTTGACAAACTATTTGGTGGCGGCGCATATACAATTATGCCTAATCGTGTTACATCTGTTGACGCTGAAATAGATGATATGATTGCAGCAGGAATACACGTAGTAATTGCAGCAGGAAACAATATATTTAAACACGATGTTCCAGCCGGAGATGATTACAATAATACAGTAGTGTTTAGTGGCACAACTTATAACTATCATAGAGGTAGTTCACCTCATAGTGATGATGCAGGCTGCTTTGAAGTAGGTAATATAGACTACCATACTGAAGAATTGATTGGTGGTACAGGAACAGACATCATTACAGATTCTAGCACACGAGGACCTGCAATTAATATGTTAGCACCGGGTCAAGAAATTATGGCTGCAACAAGTACAACTAATAGATTTACAGATTTTAATTATCCAGAAAATACCAATTTTAAAATTACAGCGATTGGCGGAACAAGTATGGCGGCACCTCAAGTAGCAGGTGTTATTGCACAGCATTTAGAAGTATTTCCTGAAATAACTCCTGCACAAATGCAAACAAGAATTACAAATGATGCAGTATCAGATGTAATTTACACAACTAATAACGACACAGATTATAATGCTTACCCAAATAGTTTAATGGGTACTCCTAACAAAATGTTATATAGCAGATATAATCAGCAACCTTTGTCATTTACAGGATTTGCGATGACAACAGGAGCATCAAGTGCTACTTACGCATTGGCAGCGGATGTAACAAATGTAAATGAAGGTGGTACAGTTACATTTACTTTAACCACAACTGGTTTACCGGACGGCACAGCAGTTTCTTATGCAATTAGTGGGATACAATCAGGTGATTTAAGTTCAGGATCAACATCGGGAGCATTCACTGTTACAAGTAATACTGCAACAGCAGCATTTACACTTGCAAACGATCTTACAACTGAAGGTGCAGAAACACTAACTTTATCATTGCTTAACGGTCAAGGCTCGCAAGCAGTTACAGTTAATGATACTAGTGTTACACCACCAGCAGCAACTTATACACTAAGTTCAGATGTAACAAATGTAAATGAAGGTGGTACAGTTACATTTACATTAACAACTACACAAATTCCAGATGCAACAAATATTCCTTATACAATTACAGGAGTAACTAGTGCTGACATAGGCGGTGAATCACTGACAGGAAACTTTACAATTACTTCTGGTACTGGAGATGTAGCAATTACGTTTGCAGAAGACAGTACAACAGAAGGTGCTGAAACTATTAGATTGAGTTTGGATAACGGTGTAGACTTCCACGATGTTACAGTTAATGACACAAGTCAAGCACCAGTTACACCAGATCCAACATACACATTATCTGGTCCTTTAAGCGCAAACGAAGGCGATACATTTACAGTAACTTTAACTACAACTAACGTAGAAGACGCTACAGAGGTCGCATATAGCGTTACAGGCACCATTAATAGTGACTTTACAAGTGGAACTACACTAGGTAACTTTGTAGTAAACAACAATACTGCACAAGTAAGTTGGACACTTGCAGCGGATCTAAGTACAGAAGGCACAGAGGCTATGCTTGTAAGTTTGGATAACGGCGAAGATACACACACTATTAGTATTCAAGATACAAGTAGAACTATAGTGTATACAAATCTAATTAATGATGCAACAGGCGGTACTATTCAGGAAGGGCAAAGTGTTACATTTACTCTAACAGGTACTAATATTCCTGACGGTACAACAGTTCCGTATACAGTAACAGGTATTACAAATCCACAAGACACGGATGATGCCTTATCAGGAAACTTTACAATGGCCAGTGGCACAGATAGTGTTACTATTACTCTTAACGAAGATGTTACAACTGAAGGTGCAGAAACACTTACATTTACACTAGGTGCTACAGATAGTCTTGGAACTGCAACAGGTGCATTAAGTCAAAATATTACAATTCAAGATACTTCAGTTACATTTATTCCAGATTATACAATTACAGTAGAGCATAGCGGAAACAATTATTTGTTGAGCGGTACTGATAGAAGTGCGTCATTTGCAAGTGCATCACAGCCTGCATTAACATTTAATACAGGAGATAAAGTACAGTTTGTAGTCAATTCTGATACTGCAAGCGCACACCCATTCTACATAAAAACTTCACAAGGTAGTGGGCTAGGTAATCAAGTATCAGACGTTTCTGGGCAAGGAACAGGCCAACTAAATTGGACTATTGCTAGTACAGGAACTTACTATTATCAGTGTAGTATACACGGTGGTATGAATAATACAATTACTGTAAACACATAAATACATACGAGGTAACAATATATGGCTATTAATTTTCCAAACACACCAACGCTAGATGACACATTCACTGACGGCGAAACATCGTGGCAATGGAACGGTACAACTTGGAACTTAGTGACAAGCACAGCCAGTGTTACTCCTAATACGTTTCAAACTATTACTGTAGCAGGACAGGATAACGTTGTAGCAAGTTCTGGATCAGATACACTTACAATTGTGCAAGGATCTAATATAACACTAACTACTGATGCAACAGGCAAGTCTCTAACTATCGAAGGTCAAGCAGGTGGAGGCGGCGGAGATGTAAATCAAAACGCATTCAGTAATATTGTAGTATCGGGCGCAACTACTGTAGCAGCAGACGCAGTTTCAGATTCATTAAATTTAGTTGCAGGTTCTGGTATTTCATTATCAACAAACGGTACCGACAGTGTTACAATTACATCAACTGCTGGTGCGCCAACCTTTGGTACACTTTCAGATGTACAAAATGCAAGTTTAAATTTAGGTTCAATATACTTACCTGCAATGACTAGACTTGTAGTAACCAATAACGGATTAAGTTCTTATAGATTTGATCAATATGGTACTGCTGATAATCCAACAGTTTATGCTATTAATGGCACAACAATTGCATTTGATTTACAAGCAGGCGGTTCACATCCATTTGAAATACAAGATCCAATTGGTAATGCTTATACAGGTGCTGGCTTAGTACACGTTGCAAGCGACGGAACAGTTACTACTGGCTCAGGTGCAAACAGTAAGGTAGGCGGTATTATGTATTGGAAGATTCCGCAAAGTATATCAGGCGGTTATAGATATCAATGTACAAACCACTCTGCTATGGTCGGAAGTTTGTTTATTAAAGATATTGCTTCAATCTAAAAATTTTTAGTTAAATCTTCAATCTGTTTTCTAATACTAGAAATAATATCTCTAGTGTCATCTTGATTAAACTTTTTAGCAGTTTCAGAATTCATTAATAGTTGTTCGTGCCATCTATCTAGTTCCTGCACTTCGCCCTCTAGTTGTCTAAGTAAATTTGTAGACTTTAATTTTGCGTCACCATCAGGCATTTTATTAATTCGCTCTTGAAACGTTTTCTTTTCTTGCAAATATCTTGGATTATCTTTAAGAAGCATTTTCTAACTCCAATACAGTTTCTATCTTGGTTCTTATTAAACTATTATTTAAAGTATTTCTCAAACCATTGTGTATATTCTTGGGTAATGTATCTAATGTTGCCCAGCAAAACGTATCAACTACTGTTGGCATAAATTCGTAATCTACTAAACAGATATAGGTACTATATTCAAATCCTTTATCTTTTGATAGATACAATTCAATAGGTAAAATTCTACCTTCTGAAAAGTCTGTCATTGCTTGTTTACTATCGTCGAAAAGTGTTTTGTTTCTAGCAAAGGTAGGAACAGTCCACTTTTCTTTTTCAAGAATAAGCAGTATTCGCTTCTCTATTTTAGATAAAAATAAAAGTCCGGCACGTTTTTGCATACTATTAATTATGCAGGATCAGGATCGAGTCTCCAATATCCTGGTGAGTATTCGCCTTCGAATGATTTTAACCATTGAATACCGTCCCACTTGTATTGGATTCCTGTTCTAATGTTTGTTACATATGTTGTATCGCTTGCCGTAGCAGTGTCAAACACATTTACCCAACTTGATCCGTCCCATTCTACAATATTGTTTTCTAATAATTGATATGACGATTGACTAGAACCGTCAGTGCCTTTCCAAGCATCTGGACTTACACTGTCTGGATCGCCTACACTTTCTAATAAAAGATATCTAGTTCCAACAGGTATATTTGCTACTCCGTTCCATTTATCTATAGGATTAAATGTAGTTGGATTTACAATAGCATCTATAGATGTACGTTGAGCTGGTGCTCTAGAACCATCAATAATTGTGTTACCTGGAATAGTATCTTGGTCAAATGTAACTAATAGTATTTTAGGATCAGTTGGATGTATTGCAAAAGTTGCTGCCATTTCTGTGTTATTAGGCTGCTTGAAATAGATTACACTGTTTGCATTAAAGTTACCTAAACGTGTAAGTATTGCATTCCAATCATACTGTTTATTATTAGCAACGCTTTCTTTTTCGCCAAGACCTACGCTTTCAATTGCTGCATATGGATCAATAATTGTTAGTTCGTAATCGTATGGTTGATTGTTATTAGCCTTAAACAGTAATACAGGAAATCTTGGATTTACATAAACTGTATTGCTACCGTTACCGTTATAAACAAGTGAACTAATGTTTTTAACGTCACCCTCTTCAGTAAATATGTTTGCAATAATACTTCTAATAACACCTAGTTTTTTAACTTTAACTGGTGGAGAAATCCAAATTGGAATTGTAAAATCTAAACTACAAATATCAATATCTGAATCTGTACCTGCAGGAATTGATCTTGAACTAAAGTTTGTATTATCTAAATATACAACACTTAAACTTGTCCAATCAATATAATTATCTGTTGTTTGTATTTCTAGCGCAGGGTTAAACAGCACTAGTATCTGTTCTAGTAATTGTAATTTTTGATCAGTGTTACTAGTCCATATATCTGCTTTCATAGTTAGTGTATATGGAGTAGGCATCAATCTTTCTACAGTTACATTTTTACCTTGCTCGCCTGTATATTCTCTAGTACCATCATCTTGTTCAGAATATCTACGTTCTCTAATATTAACTTTACTTGTAAATGTAGGATCAGAAAGTCTACTCGGATCAGTTTGTAAATTTGTAACATAACAAGCCATACGTGGAACTGTAGGCATTTTGTTTTCAGAGTTTTCTCTAATAATATTTGATACTTGACGAGTTAGATCACCATACATCACTGGAACAGTTTGTTGCTTGCCGTCACCTGCTTCGTATTTGAAGCCGATAAACACACGCATAAACTGTGTAATATATCTTCTAATTTGTCCGTCGTAGAAAAAATCCATTACTTGTTTGCCTTGTTAAATTTATTTGTGAATGCTGTGTCGTCACCTTTGGCTGCTGCTGCCCTACGCTTTTGAATTTTTAGTGAAATAGGTTCTTCTTCCTTTTCAGGAGGTCTTCTTTTTACAGTATGTTTCTTTGGTCTGCTAGTTGCAAATCCTAAAATTTCATCAATACGCATTATTCATCTGCCTTTGGTTTTAGTGCTTTAGAAAGACTTTGTTTTTCCTTAACAGTCTTGCCATCAATAACTTGTTGGTTTGTGTTATTAATAAATGTTGATTTAAGTCCTTTATTTTCTCTAGCATCGTGTCCAGCAAAGTCTTTACCTGCTGCTACATCACTTGGTCCTAAGTTACTCATTGTCATTCTCACATCATCTTCAACTTTACCCCATCTTCCTTTCTTGAAGATGAAAAGCCTTGTTGGTTTGTAATCTGTTCGTAAGTGGAATTGTCCTTCTCCAGGATTCATAGGAAATGCAATGCCTTGTGTAAATGGAGCACCGTTAGGCGGTATTCCATCTCCTACTAAGTATCCTTTATATCCTGACATCTCAGCATTTGCATTAACCATATCAGCAGTGTAACTTGTGAATACTTCTTCACCATTGTCATCATATACAGGATTGCCGTTTGCATCTGTTGACGGTATTAGTAGTTGTGTATCGTCTGCTGTTACTAGTTCTGCATTACCAACTTCATCACGCTGTAATGTATAAAATTTAGTTGTGTCATAACCACTTTGTGGAGCATCTGCTTCTGCTTGATCAAGAACTGCACCTGTAATTTGCATTTCTTTTTCGTATGTAGACATAATATCTTTAAGTGTATCTGCAAGTTTCCAAGCGCCACCTGGAGGAGAATCAGTAGTTTCTGATAATGCTTCGTATTTCTCACCATTGTAAGAAACTATATCTCCAGGAAAGTAAGTTGAATTAGTATTGTATTCGCCTTTGTTATTTTCTTCACCTGCAACGGCATCTAAAATATCTTTAAATTCTTGTGAGTCTACTAGCGGTTTACATTTTGCTCTGTATAAATGAGGATACCAAGTTACAGAAAATCCTTCTGCTGCTCTGTTAACATCTTCAATTACATAAAATCTTTTAAGTGCATAATTTAAATCATTTAATGCATATTCGTCTTGTAAGTGAGGTAATTCAATAACATCACCTGCTATAATTTTTCTGCCTAGTTTTTCAACTGTGTCATTAATATGGAATGTAACAAATAATGTATCATTTTGTAAAAACAAACCAAACTGACTAAGATTAAAATCTACATCATTTACATTGTATACTCCACGTAACTGATATACATCAGGATCATATTTACGATCTCTGTTTTCAAGAAACAACATATCTTGTATATTTGTAGGATCGTCTGTACTGTACTTAGGTGTAGTAGGAGTTTCTTCTCTACTGCTGCCTGGTCCCAGATATCGGTGAACAAGCACATCGGTTCCGCCTACCTGAAACATTTCCCAGGCAGTTTTATCAATAAATCTGTAATCGTTTCCCTTCTCGGGACGGTATAAACTCAGTCTTGGCATAGTATATGTATTTACCTAATCCGTCTCAAGGCATAAATACTTATATGAGCCAGATAGACAACGCAAAACAAGAAGTATTTGATTACGTAAAAGCAATGCTCGGCGACGGTATGATCGACGTCGAACTAGATCCCGTTCATTACGAAACAGGATTAAAACGTGCGCTGGGAGTTTTTAGACAGCGTTCTGATAACGCAGTTGAAGAAAGTTATATTACACTTACACTTGAAAGTGAAAAGAATGATTATATTTTACCTGATGAAATACAGCAAGTAAGACAAATTTTTAGACGTTCAGTTGGTTCACGTACAGGTAACGGAACAGGCGGTACAGTATTTGAACCGTTCAACTTAGCATACACTAATACATATTTGTTAAGTTCAACCAATATGGGCGGACTTGCAACATACGAATTATTTGCAGGTTATCAAGAAATGGTAGGTAAAATGTTTGGTTCATTTATCAACTTTACTTGGAATCCGCAAAGTAAGAAACTAATTATTATGCAACGTCCTAGAGGAGAAGAACAAGTACTTCTTTGGTGTTACAATAATAAACCTGATTACACAATCATTAATGATCAATATGCAGGACAGTGGGTTAAAGATTATACACTTGCTAATTGCAAAGTAATGCTAGGACAAGCAAGAGAAAAATTTGCTAGTATCGCAGGTCCACAAGGCGGAACTGCACTTAACGGTGCTAGTATTAAACAAGAAGGCTTTCAGGATATTGAAAGGCTGACAGCAGAATTGGTAACACTAGTACCAGGTGGCCAAGGGTACTATTGGATTAACGGATAATGAAAGCAACAGAATTTATATCAGAAGAGTACGAACAGTTTTATACAGAAACTGCAAAAATGGTTTGGGGACGAACTACAGGTACTGCAAAAGGTGGAAAGACCAAACTGCGTTTCCGTTGTTCAAGTGGACCTAGAGCAGGTAGACAAGTTAGTCATCCATCCAAATGCCATCAGCAGTATAATGTTGCCAAAGCACAAAAAATGAAGACGACCAGAGCAAGAACTGGTCCTACAGCAGTACGTAGACAGCAACGTACTAAGTCTATTAACACAGCAAGTGTGTTAGCACGTAAACTTAATACGGGCAAACCAGGCCAGCCAAGACCGTATATTTAGACTTGACAATCCTACAGATGATGCTATAATGTTTAGTATTACTTAGGAGATATCATTTATGATTATAGGCATTTGCGGTTTTATTGGCTGCGGCAAAGACACAGTAGCAGATTATCTAACAAACGATCACGGCTTTCGTAGAGAAAGTTTTGCAGGAACACTGAAAGATGCAGTGGCTCATATTTTTGGGTGGAATAGAGAAATGCTAGAAGGTAGATCTAAAGAAGCTCGTGAATGGCGTGAGCAAATAGATCCGTGGTGGGCAGAACGGTTAGATATGCCAACACTAACTCCAAGATGGGTGTTACAATATTGGGGTACAGAAGTTGCTAGAAAAGCATTCCACGATGATATTTGGGTAGCAAGTTTAGAAAATAAACTGCGTAACAGTACAGATGATGTTGTTATTAGCGACTGTAGATTTCCTAATGAAGTTGATGTGATCCATAAAGCAGGCGGAAAAGTTGTTTGGGTAAAACGTGGAGATTTGCCTAGTTGGTATACAAATGCACAACAAGCAAATGAAGGATCAAACTATCATATCAATGAGATGAAAGTGCAAAAAATACATCCTAGCGAATGGGCGTGGATTAATAGTAAGTTTGATGCTGTAGTTGAAAATAACGGATCTATTGATCAGTTGTATGCGCAAGTAGAAAATCTACTAGTAGTCAGCCACTAAGTCACCCTGTTTCCAGCGTATATTCTCTTTAGATAATACGCTCCTACAATTAGCACATACAGTTTTAAGATTTTGCGGTCTACAATTGTCAAGGTTTTCATCTACGTGAAATACTCTGAATACTTCCTTGTGCTGTGATTTGAATCCGCATTTATCGCACTGTTTTTTAATTTTGTAACCTGCACGTTGCCATCTAGGCACACCGTGATACAGACCGTGTTTACTGCAACCTTCACACAAACTTCTGTAGTATGTCTTTCCTTGCTTCTTATAGTTTACTGCACGGGGTCTTAATCCGCACTTACATAGTGGTCTCATACATATATTTACACCTTTTCGACCCCTTTTTATATAGGTATAAACAGCACTTTTTATCCGATCCAACTAAATACATTAGTAATACAGATTAGGTATAACAATATACTTTTACATTACCAGGAGAAACAGGAATGGCACTACAATCACCAGGCGTTGAAGTAACCGTAATAGATGAGAGTTTTTACACCCCCGCTGAACCGGGTACTACTCCTCTTATCGTGGTTGCAACAGCCCAAGATAAAATTAACGCTGCTGGCACGGGAACTGCTTCAGCGACAACAGCCGCAAATGCTGGAAAAGCATTTAAGGTTACATCACAGAAAGAATTAGTAGATCTTTTTGGAGTTCCAAACTTTGAAAAGACAGCAAGTAATACACCAATTCACGGAAGCGAATTGAACGAATATGGTTTGTTAGCAGCATATTCATTGCTAGGCGTAAGTAACGCAGCATTTATTACACGAGCTAACGTAGACTTAGGTCAACTTGAAGGATCAGCAGATGCGCCGGGAGCGAATCCAAATGATGGTACTTGGTGGGTTGATACTAGGGGTACAACTTGGGGTATCCAGGAATGGAATGGCGCTGCAATAACAACAACAGGCGGCCAAAAGTTTACTAACAAAACTCCAATTGTATTAACTGATACAGATACAACTAAAATTGATTCCGGTACAGGATTACCTAAAGGTTCAGTAGGTGCTATCGGAGATTATGCAATCGTTTTTGAAACAGTAGACGGTTCAGGATCATTTACTGCAAGCAAAGAAACAGCAAGAGTGTATTACAAATCCGCTGGTAATGGTGTTTCTCCAACAGCAGGTACTTGGGTACTTGTTGGTAGCAATGATTGGACTGCAAGTCACCCAACAATTACAGGTGGCACATTTACTGCATCAAGTGGTAAGTTTAGCATCAACAGTACAGACTTTGAAGTAACTGGTACACTTGACGATTTGGTAACATCAATTAACAGTCAAATTAGCAGATCACAAGGTATCTATGCTAGAAACGTAAGCGGTAAACTTTACCTTTACGCACAAGGCAAAGAACAAGATGCTAACAACGCAGACAGTACTTTAACACAAGCAATTATTATTGATGATGCAAGTACAAGTCCAGCAGTTAACTTTAGCGACCTTGGTATTGCAAAAAATACATACTATGCACCCGCAATTCGTCAAAGCGCACACACAAGTGTTCCACAATGGAAAACACTTGATAGTGCTCCAAGACCAACAGGCAGTGTATGGATTAAAACAACTGAGCCAAACAATGGTGCAAGATGGAGAGTTTATAACTGGTCATCTGCAACAACAACTTGGAATGCAGTTAACAGTCCAATTTATGACAACGGACACACTGCGTTATATTGGTTAGACAGAAGCGGCGGCGGTGCTAACATTGCTACTGACGCAATTTTTGTACAATCAAATGCTAACGAACATAGTGGATTTGATGCTACTCCTTCAACTGCAACATTTAGAATGTGGCGCAGAGCAGGAACAGGCAACACTACTATTAAGTCAGCAGCAGTAACAGCGTTAACATTTACAGCAGGTACAAACACATTTGAACTTGCAGAAAGTGTAAAAGGAAGTGCAAGTTTAGCAACAGCAGTAAGTGTATCATTTACAGCAACAGGTGCTACAACAGATGCAGATTTACTTGCAGATGCAGTTAACAGTGCAGGCTTTGTAAACATTGAAGCAGCAGTAACTACTGACAACGAAGTAGAAATTTTCCATAAACTAGGCGGTGACTTTAGAATGACTGACGGTGCAAATACACCGGTAGCATTGGCTTACACAGCATACAACATTGATACTTTAGCAGGAACAGCAAACTTATATGCTGCACCAGCAGGAAGCAGCGATGACTTTGTAGCAAGTAACTGGCAGCCATTAGCAGCAAGTAACTTTAAAGCAGGTGCTGATAATCCAGAAAATGAACCAGCAGACGGACAACTTTGGTACAACCCAGAGTTTAGTGAAGTTGATATTATGGTACACAATGGTACTACTTGGGTAGGATACCAAAGTGTATACAGTACAGCATCACCAGCAGGTCCAATTGTTTCAGCAACTGAGCCAAGTGCAACTACTGGACAAAGCGATGGTACTGCACTAGTAGACGGTGATCTTTGGATTAGCACAGCAGATTTAGAGAACTTCCCAACTATTTACAGATGGAACGGAACTACACTGGCTTGGACACAGATTGATAAAACTGACCAAACTTCAGAAGAAGGTGTACTGTTTGCAGATGCACGTTTTGGTTTAGCAGGTGCTACTGGTAATACAGCAGCCGATATCAAAGACTTACTAACAAGCAACTACTTAGATCCAGATGCTCCAGATCCTGCACTTTATCCGCAGGGAATGTTGTTATGGAACTTACGTAGAAGCGGTGGAAATGTTAAGAAGTACAACAACAACTACATTGACACAACTGCTGATAATGAAAGATTTAACAACAGTGAATCAATGACAGGGTACGCAACAGACAGATGGACTACTGAATCAGGCAACCAAGAAGACGGTAGCGGATCATTTGGTAGAAAAGCACAGCGTATGGTTGTTACACAAGCATTGAAATCTGCAATTGACACAAGTGATGAGATTAGAGACGAAGAAAGACGTAACTTTAACTTAATTGCTTGTCCAGGTTACACAGAAACAATGAGCAATCTTGTTAACTTAAACATTGACAGAGGCTTAACAGCATTTGTAGTTGGTGACACACCATTTAGATTACCAGCAGATGCTACATCACTTACAAACTATGGTTCTAATGCAGAACTAGTTGTAGATAACAACGATAACGGTATTGTTACATACGATGAGTATATGGCAGTATTTTATCCAAATGGATTTACAACAGACTTAGGTGGAGCAAACGCAGTTGTTCCTAGCTCACATATGATGCTAAGAACTATTGCACTAAGCGATCAAGTATCGTTTCCGTGGTTTGCACCAGCAGGTACAAGACGCGGTGGAATCAGCAACGCTACAGCAGTAGGATATATTGATGCAGCAACTGGTGAATTCCAAACAGTTGCACTTAACGAAGGACAGCGTGATACGTTATATGATCAAAAGATTAACCCAATTACATTCTTTAATGGTGTTGGTTTAGTTAACTACGGTCAGAAGACAAGAGGCAGAAATGCTTCTGCGCTAGACAGAATTAACGTTGCAAGATTGGTAGTATACTTACGTAGCCAACTTAATAAACTGGCCCGTCCGTATATATTTGAACCAAATGATAAAATCACTAGAGACGAAGTCAAACAAGCAGTAGAAAGTTTACTACTTGAGTTAGTTGGCTTAAGAGCTCTTTATGATTTCGCTGTTGTTTGTGATGAGACTAACAATACGCCAAGCAGAATTGATAGAAATGAACTATATGTTGATATTGCTATTGAACCTGTTAAGGCAATTGAGTTTATTTACATTCCATTGCGTGTCAAGAACACAGGAGAAATATAATGCCTATTACATCACTTAATAACTTTGGGGTACCTACAGACGCAGGCAACCAAGTGCTCTTGATGCCAAAATTAAAGTATCGCTTCCGCGTTACTTTACTTGGATTCGGAGTAAATGCTGCCACTGAACTTACTAAGCAAGTAGTTGATGTTTCAAGACCAAAAGTTGGTTTTGAAGAAATGCCGTTAGACGTATACAACTCAAAAGTATACCTAGCAGGTAAGTATACATTTGAAACATTAGCACTTAACTTACGTGACGATGCGACAGGTGAAGTACAAAAACTTGTCGGTCAACAGGTTCAGAAACAGTTCGACTTTGTTGAACAGGCTTCTGCAAGATCTGGTATTGATTACAAATTTACAACAAAAATTGAAGTATTAGACGGTGGTAACGAAAATAACGCAGCAGGCGTTAACGTACTAGAAACACAAAATATGTACGGTTGTTTCCTAACTAACGTTGATTACGGCGATGCAAACTATGCTACTAATGAAGCGATGCAAGTTGCACTAACTATACGCTTTGATAATATGGTACAATGGGGTGCAGGCGAACAAGGTGTTGGTGTTGGTATTGGTGCTACTGTCGAAAGAACACTCGGCAACACTACTACTGGTGCTACTACAGCCGCTGGCGCTTAATACTAGTTTTAATAAAACCATTAAAAGCCCGGATTTATTTCCGGGCTTTTTTTATGGCTAAATAATAGTATGGCCAACAAATTTACTAGATTTCTTACAGACGTATTCACAGGATTATCAAATCCTAAAGGTAGAGTAGCGAACTATACACACGCTACTAGATTGTTTATTGATGACAATATGCGTCTGTCACCTAAACACAAATATAATTATTATGTTAGAGTTGAGCTAGATTCATCTGCACACAAAGCACCTAACTTTACTGCTAAACACGCAGAAGAAGTTGGACTGCTTGTTAAGAATATTAACTTACCAAGTTTTAAATTTGATACCGAAGTTCTTAATCAGTATAATAGAAAGAAAATTATCTATAAGATGATTAATTATGATCCTGTACAGTTTACATTTCACGATGATAATCAAGGTGTAGTAAACGCACTTTGGGCATTGTACTATGGTTACTATGTTGCAGATAGAAACTTGCCAAATGCTGCATATGACTTTAACCATTATCGTGTTACTGATACTAATATGGACCAATATAGATATGGTCTAGATAATAATATTACAACACCATTGTTTAAGAGTGTACAAATTTACACAATGGGACGCAGAAGATTTATCGGTTACGAATTAATTAATCCAAGGATTACTTCTTGGCAACACGGTGATTACGATTATATGGCAGGCAGTGAACCTGCAGAAAGTACAATGCAATTACAGTACGAAGGTGTACGTTATTCAGCAGGAACTGTAAGTGAAGGTTCACCGAAAGGCTTTGCTACATTACATTATGATACTACACCTGGTCCTTTACAAATGGGCGGTGGCGGAGTAAGTAACTTACTCGGCGGCGGCGGAGTACTAGACGGACTAGAATCAGTCTTTGGTGCAGTTGGTGACGGTAGTGCATTTAGTTCACCACAAGGTTTCTTAAGTACAGCAGTAAGTGCAATTAACACTTACAAGAATGCAAAAGGATTAAGCAAAGATAGTATTCTACAAGAAGGTATTAATATTTTAACTAGTCCAGCAGGACAACAAACTGTTGCTAACACTATTAACGGAGTTGTTGGTGCAGTGTTTCCTAAAAATAGAAACACAACCGGTGAAACTAAAGCAACACCTAAAAAGGTTATTGGTAATACCGGAGAAGGAAGACAAGATAGGTTTGATAGGGCATAGATATGGCAGGCGAAGTACAAACAAATTTACCAGCAAAAGTAATACAAGATAGTGGTGCAAGAACTAAACTATTTTTTGACACATATGGAAAAGAACCTTTATCGTATAAAGTTCCAGACATTGATGCTGCAATAAACTTTTTTAGAAAAAAAGGTTTCAGCGATCCTGCTGCAAACTTATCAGCAGCCGTGTTACTTAAACAGGCAAAACTTGAAAACATTTCAATTAATGAAATCTTAGATACAGTAAATGCATTAAATGAATTACAAGTATCAGCATTAGTAGGCGAGATTATGAATAATCATAGACCGTCAACATCGACACTAGGATACAAACAACCTGCACCTGATGTAAGTAAAGAACGTAATGTGGTTGTGTAAATGGCAAAGTTTGCACAGGGTCGTTACACTGTAAAAAATCCAGAGAAGTACGTAGGTACAAAAAGTCCATTAGCACGAAGTAGTTGGGAAACTGTCTTTATGCGTATGTTAGATGAACATCCAAGTGTAGCAAAATGGGCAAGTGAAAGTATTAAGATACCGTATCAAGATCCACTTACAGGAAAGTATTCCGTTTATGTTCCTGATTTTTTTATTGTTTATAACGATAAGAATGGTAAGCAACACGCAGAGGTAATAGAAGTAAAACCTCAGAATCAAACGTTACGTGAGAAGGTAGGCAAAAGTAGATTCAATCAAGAGCAATATATTAAAAATATGGCTAAATGGGAGGCTGCTGCTGCTTGGTGTAAACAAAAACGTGTTAGATTCCGCATCGTTAGTGAAGAAGAAATATTTCACCAAGGTGGCAAGCGTAAATAAATACTATTATAAAATGGTAGAATAAAATGACCAAGAAGTTAGAAGAATTATTTAATATGGAAGATCAAAAAGTTGCAGAAGAACAAATTGCAACTGAAGAACCACTTGTGGAAAGCAAAGCAATTGATCCAGAAGTAGCACAAGAAGAAATTAAAAGTGTGGATGCTTCTTATAAAGCAATATCACAAGTAACACAAGATTTACCACAGATGCGTGAACTAGACTCAATGGGTGAAGGTGAGTTAGATCATTTAGCAACTAAAGCAGAACAAGCATATGACGATCTAATGGATTTGGGTATGAATGTAGAAGTACGTTACAGCGGACGTATATTTGAAGTAGCAGGTAGTATGTTAAAGAATGCTATTGATGCAAAAACCGCTAAAGTAGATAAAAAACTTAAAGCAGTTGATTTACAACTGAAAAAACTTAAAATTGATCGCGATTCACCGGAAGATCCTAATGAATTAGTGGATGGAACCGGATATGTTATGCTAGATCGCAATGAATTAATTAGGAAATTAGGCGGAAAGGAATAAATAGTAATATGAAGACGTTTAAAGAATATCTCACAGAGAGCAAAAAAGTATACAGTATTAAGGTAAAGGTTGCTGGAGAGCTACCTGAAGGCTTTGCTGATGAATTAAAGTCGAGACTTGACAACAGAAGTGTTGTTGAATTTACGCAGTTGAAAACTACACCAGTTACTGAAACACCGCTAGACTTTCCAGAGTTAGCGAACTGTGAAGTACATACGTTTTCACTAGTTACAGAATATCCGGTTACACCAACTGATGTTGAAAAAGAAATTTTTGAAATGCAGTGTTGTGAGCCAGGTCATTATGTGGCACGTAATGCACTAAGTCCGTCAGAAGAATATCAAGCAACTGATGGAAAACGTGAAGGTGCATTATTACACGATAATGAATATAAAGAGGCTGTTGCTGTAGCACATAAAGATTATTTTGGTGATGATTTTAATAAGTCGTTTTTACAAGACTTATCAAAAGTAGCAGCCGATCGTGCTAAAGAATTAGGACACGACAAATTAAAGGCGGACGTTTACACAGACGTACCGGAACTAAAACAAGATGACGCAGGTTTAAAAAGTCCTGTAGGGAGTAACTAAAATGGATTTCCAAGATCTAGTCAGAAAGATGACTGCTATTGACACAGCGCAAAACGCACCTATAGAAACAAAGACAGATGAATGTGGTATGAACGAGATGCCACCTATGATGGCACCAAACGCACCAGATATGCCGCAAAAAGAAGAAGCAACAATGAACGTTAACATTACTGCTAAAGGCGATGCTATTCAAGATGTGTTAAAGTTAATGACAAAAGTTAATCCAGATATGATTAATCAACCAGCAAAACCTGAAATGCCTACGTTGTCAATTATGTCACCAGGAATGGACGGACCAATGGACGGACCAGAAGGTCCAGAGATGCCGCCAATGCCAAAACCAATTAATAAAATTATTCCAGACTTCGATGGCGACAATGACGATATGCCAGGCGGAGAAAAGGATCTTCCAAAAGACCACGATAAAGATCACGTTATGATTAAGTCACTTGATAAAGATGGCGATGATGATCACGATATGGACGATCACGATATGGAAAAAGACGATAAAGACGATAAAGATGATGACAAGGAAAAAGAAGAGGCTTGGGCAAATGAGCCTGACGAAGATCAAAGATCCGTTCATTATCAAATGAATAAACTGCAAGGTGGAATGAACCGCAGAAAAGGAACACATCCTAAAGTTGCAGGCGCAGATAATCCAATGCAAAAAGTAAAAGAAGGCGAAGACTTACGTGCTTCTATTAAAGCAGAATTGCAAAAAGCATTAGCAGAAACTAAAGGAGCATAGAGATGGCAGATTTAACACAAGCAACAATCGGTGGCGGCAGTGCAGTACTAGTGGCTGCAAACAGAAAACCATACGCTGATATGACAGCAATTCATTATAACGGTAACAAGCCACTTACATTTTTTGAAGTCGCTTGTGGTGCAGCAGTAAACGCTCAAACAGGAAGCGGACTAGCAATTGAAAGCATTATGCGTATTATTGAAAAATATGCAACAGTTGTTATTCGTGGCGCACTATATGGTACAAACCAAAAGTTTACAGTTGCAATTGAACAGCCAAATGATTCATTAGACTACGATGGTGCAGGCGCAGAAACAATTGTAGAACAAATTGAAGATGAAATTATTGCACTAACTGATTTATCAGCAGCAAGTCCAGCACAAATTGACTTTACTGGTGTTACTTGCACAGTAAAAACTACACTAGAATTAGCATAAGTTAGTACGTTTCATACTAATCCAAATAGGCTCTTCGGAGCCTATTTCCTTCTATAAATACTAGTATGGCAAAGAGTTTAGATGGCGTTCAGATTAAGAAGGCCCATAAAAAAGAAAAATATACACTTGAAGAAATCAAGCACTTAGAAAAGTGTATGGATCCTATTAACGGACCATTATATTTCTGTGAAAACTTTTTAACAATTCAACACCCTACCAAAGGTTCAATGAAATTTGTTCCTTACGGATTTCAACGAGAACTTATACAAGCATACGCAGAAAATAGATACTGTGTTGCTATGTTACCAAGACAGATGGGCAAAACAACTTGTGCTGCTGGTTATTTGTTATGGTATACAATGTTTACTCCTGAAGCACAGGTATTAATTGCTGCACACAAATATACAGGTGCACAAGATATTATGAATAGATATAGATTTGGGTATGAAACTTTGCCAGACTTTATTCGTGCAGGAATCTATACATACAACAGAAACACAATTGAATTTGATAACGGTAGTAGAATACAAGCAACTACTACAACAGAAGATACTGGACGTGGTAAATCACTTTCATTAATATACTGTGATGAGTTTGCATTTGTGCAACCACCAGAAAAAGCCAAAGAGTTTTGGACTGCACTATCTCCTACACTGTCAACAGGTGGTAAAGCAATTGTTACAAGTACACCAAACTCAGATGAAGATCAGTTTGCTATGATTTGGGCAGAAGCAAATAAAAAGTTTGATGAACACGGCAATGATAAAAAAGTAGGAACAAACGGATTTTTTCCTTACTTTGCTCCTTGGGTGGAACATCCAGATAGAGACGAAGACTGGGCAAACCAGGAACGTGCAAAGATCGGCGAAGAAAGATTCCGTCGTGAGTTTGATTGCGAATTCCTAATCTTTGATGAAACATTAATTAACAGTGTTAAACTAGCAACACTTGAAGGCAAAGAACCAATTGCTAATACAGGTCAAACACGTTGGTACAGTAAAATTAATCCTAAGGCTACACATTTAATTGCACTTGATCCTAGTTTAGGTACAGGTGGCGATTATGCTGCTATCCAGATATTTGAAATGCCTGCAATGAAGCAAGTTGGAGAATGGCGACACAACCTAACACCAGTACAGCAACAAATACGTGTATTACAAGATATTCTAAAATATATTGCTAACGAGCAAACAGCAGCAGGCAATAATAACCCTAATATCTACTATAGTGTAGAAAACAATACTATTGGTGAAGCAGCACTAGTTGTTATACAAGATATTGGTGAAGAGAACTTTAACGGATTATTTTTAAGCGAACCTATTAGAAAAGGACACGTAAGACGTTATAGAAAAGGGTTTAATACTACACACAAAACTAAAATTACAGCGTGTAGTTTGTTTAAAAATGCACTAGAAAAAGATAAGATGCAAATATCAAGTAAACCATTGATATCTGAACTTAAGACATTTGTAGCAACAGGCGTAAGTTACAATGCTAAAACAGGTGAACACGATGATCTAGTATCAGGAGTACTATTGATTTTGCGTATGGCAGATCAACTAGCAAACTGGGATCCTAAAATATATGAAAAAATGACGGAGAGAATGACCGACGACGAGTATCCATTGCCGATATTCGTATCCGGCGGCTTTTGATAAATACTTATATGGACGCAACAAACAATATAGCAACAGACTTATTTTTTAAGGTTAGAAGCAGATTTTCTAATCTAAAACTTGGTGACGATTCAGGGCAAATTACAATTAATCCTGAAATGGCACGTTTTTTCGACTTTGATTATGTCGAGGAAGACAAAAAAATTGGACACGTAAGCATCAGTCTTGCTGAGCCTAACTCAATGAAAGTATACTTTTCAAATGGTATTACTGAGGGTATGGACAGGGATCAAAAAGATGGTTGGTATGGGTTTTTAAGAGAATTAAGAAAATTCTCAAAACGTAGACTATTAGCATTTGATACAAGAGACATTGCAAAAGATAATTTAGATAAACGAGATTATGCTTTTCTAAGTCAATATGCAAACCCAGCGTCGGACAATGATACAATTACAAAACCTGTCGGAGAGAGTGTAATGAATGAAAGTAATTTATATGGAACTAAAACACAAAGTTTCCAAAAACTAGAAAATACAAAACTTATTATTAAGCATAGTAAAAAACTTGCTGATGATATGGAACTAAAGCCAGGTGCTAGATCAAGAAATATATCTGCACTATTTGTACAAAATGAATCAGGGGAAAGATTTAAATATCCTTTCGTTCATTTAGCAGGCGCAAGAGCAATGCAGCGACACGTAGCAAACGGTGGCGCACCATATGATTCAATAGGTGAATCATTAATTAAAATGAGTGAAGAAATTGCTCAACTAAAAACATTTACAGGCTATGTTGTACGTAACGATTTGATGAACTCCGACACTAATCGAATTGTTGAACGTAGTAAAGTACAACTTGACACTCTTAGAGAAAGAATTGCAAAATTATCCAAACAGTCATACTACGAGGCTTTTAAAGAATCATTTGAGGCAAGAGCAGACGTTGAAGTAGACGATACGCAGATGGAACAATACAAAGATATGTTTACTGTTAAGAACTTTAAAGAAGACTTAACAGATGTATTTCCAGTGATTCATAGATTAATGAAAGAAGAAGAAACAGTAGGCTATGACGACATAGTCGGTATGACAGCAGAGGCTGATGATAACGTAGAAGTTTCAGATGAAATGAATGGAATGATTTCCGATTTGGTTGAAAAATTCTCTAAGTTCAGAGGCGGCAACGGAGACAGATTACCAGACGGTTATATACAGTGGGCATTGAACTCAGGCATTACTACAGACTTTGTTGAAGAAAATGAGGCTGAAGCAATGAAGGAAAAATACGGCGAAGAAGAATTTGAAAATGATCCGCTGGGACACGTTGACGAAATGCCAATTACAAAAGCATTTATGGATGAAATTGAAAAAATTACAGGCAATGATGACATTGATACGAATGCAAGAATTATTGATAAAGTTCAGTCAGGTGACGCTGACGAATCTGCATCAACAGACGAGATGGCAAAATTTGAGGCTTGGGTAGATGCACTGGGCGAAGAAAGTCCAATTCAAATTGCAGACCAAGAAGAAAAGGCAGATATGATTAGAAGTTTAAGTGAACTTACTAGTCAAGAATTTACTGCCGGTGTTGATGGTACTAATGCTATTACAAGTTTAGAAGGTATCATTGACGATCCTAAATTAGAGCAAGATATCAAAGCAAAAGCAACTGAAGATACAACAGCAGATGTAAGGCCTTTAGTTAAAGCGTGGATTGAAGAAAATGCACCAGACTTATTAGGCGAATTAGATTTTGGCGATATGGCAGAAGAACCTGCTGCTGAAGAACCTGCTGCTGAAGGGATCACAGATAAATTTATGAAAGATCCATCAATGGGTATGAACAAGTATGGACTTGCTGCTATTCAAAAGGACGGTATGTTCTTTAGTATTAAAGATAAGAAAATTACAGGCGGACCATTTGACAGTATTGATGAACTTAAAAAGCATCAAGAAGAATTAATGAACAAAGACTCCGATGATGACTACAAAGATACGCAACCAGAGTTAAAAGGTGGCGGTAGTGCATTCAAAGGTTTCAAAGGCAAAGATCCTGAAGCAGATGAACTAAATGATATTATGAAACTGTCAGGCGAATCATATAGCAAAACACAAGAAGCCGGCGATCCATACAGACAATCCAGTCTGCATATTGGACAAACGAATGATCCGATAATGTTTAAAGGCAAAGAAATTGATCTTGACAAACTAGACTATGATATGCAAGATATTAGTGACGGCATATATGAATTAAATGCTCCTGTGTATTACACAGACGGTACAGAAGTTGACGATTCAGATATGGCAGAGTTAGAAGAACTTCCAGAACTAAACGATTATATCTACCAAGATTATATGGACAGACAAGCACCACAAGAAGGAGCAGTTTCAGAAGGTGGCAATGCTTGGGATATGGCACTTACAGGCGGAATGGAAATTATTTCAAACTGTGATGACCAAGAAGAATGCATTAAGCAACTAGAAGCAGAAATAACAGGCGGCAAAGATGCTGATGATGCATATGCTGATATGATTACCAAAGACTTCATCGAAAAAATTAAAAAGCACGGACTTGAAAAAGTAAAACGTGATGTAGACGCTGAAGATATAATGGGTGAGCCTGTTGATTTAGAAGGACAAGAAACTGAAGGCAACGAATACGGCGATAAAGTTTCAACTCTTAAAGCACAAGGTGCTAAGAAAGGCACTAAGTTTAAAACATCAGATGGTGAAGAGCATACACTAGAAGGTTTAGCAGAATTTATTAAATCTTTTTATGATGAATCTACAAATACTTTTCCAAAAGGCCCAGAAGGTGTAGCAACAATGGTAGGCAAGAAGTTCGGTGAACAGGCTGAGCAGGTTGCACGTAAGATGGTAGAAAGAATGGCTCCTGCACAAGAACAAGGCGCAGAAGAACTAGAAGAACTAGGTAGAATTAAAGATCTTATTAAATTTTAATGATTTTACGTATTGATTTTTTACGTAAAGATGTTTAAATAATAGTGTAGTAGGAAACTGCTACACTATTTTTTTCACTTTATAAAGGAAACATTATGTGGACAAAGCCTCAAGCAATAGAAATGAGATTCGGCTTCGAAGTAACGATGTACATAGCCAACCGATAGACAAAGAAGTAGAAGAACACAAAGAAGTAAAGGTAGACATACGCAAACTAATTGAAACATTAGATTGCGAATAAAGAAAGGATCTTCGGATCCTTTTCTTTTGGCTAAACAAATCTATTTTAAATTAAAAATAGACTTGACGGGCTAAATAAAAGAGCATATAATACATAGTATGCATTAGGCATAAAATGACATTTTTTATTAGGCAAACAAAGGAGGCTAACAAATGGCATCATTAGCAGAAATTCGTGCAAAACTGCAGGAAGCAAACAATCGCTCAACTGGTAATTCTACTGGAGGCGGTGACAACGCAATTTACCCACATTGGAATATGCAAGAAGGCAGAGAAGCCGTGGTAAGATTCTTACCCGACGGTAACACTGACAACACATTCTTTTGGGTAGAACGTGCGATGATTAAATTACCATTCGCAGGTATTAAAGGTGAAACGGATAGTCGTAATACTATTGTGCAAGTTCCGTGTGTGGAAATGTACAATGACGGTACTACTTGTCCAATTCTATCTGAAGTACGTGGTTGGTTTAAAGACAAATCACTAGAAGATATGGGTCGTAAGTATTGGAAAAAACGTTCATATATCTTCCAAGGGTTTGTAAACGACGATCCTCTTAACGAAGAGAGAACACCAGAAAATCCTATTCGTAGGTTTATTATTGGTCCACAGATTTATCAGATCATTAAAGGTGCTTTGATGGATCCGGAGTTGGAAGAGTTACCAACTGATTTCCTTCGTGGTGTTGACTTTAGAATCAAGAAAACATCAAAAGGTGGTTATGCTGACTACTCAACATCACAATGGTCACGTAAAGAGCGTGCATTGGCTGAGAATGAGAACGCAGCAGTTGAACAACACGGTTTGTTTAACTTATCAGACTTCCTTCCTAAGAAGCCAGGCGAAGTTGAGCTTAAGGTTATGAAGGAAATGTTTGAAGCATCTGTAGATGGTGAAGCATATGATGCAGATCGTTGGGGACAATATTTCCGTCCAGCGGGTATGCAACAGCGTACAGGAGATCCGAATAAGGCACCACAAACGCCAGCGGCATCAGCACCTGTAACTGCTCCGACTGCTCCGGCAGCACCAGTAGCAACTGCTCCAGTAGTAGAAGCAACTGCGGCTCCAGCGGCAGCACCAGAAACAGTAACTACTGAAGACAATGGATCGGGTCGTGCGCAAGACATCCTTGCAATGATTCGCAACCGTCAGCAATAAAAAAGAGTTTATGAGAGTTCCGGCAAAAACCTCCGTACGGTAACCAGCGAGGTCTCTCATACTTTAACAAAGGAAAGGTAATTATGGCAAAAGCGTTTGACGTAACTAAATTTAGAAAGAGTCTTACAAAGTCTATTGACGGACTTGGTATTGGCTTTAATGATCCTACAGATTGGATCAGCACAGGCAACTATGCACTTAACTATCTTGTAAGTGGCGACTTCCACAAAGGTGTTCCACTAGGCAAGGTAACTGTATTAGCAGGAGAATCGGGTGCAGGTAAATCATATATTGCTGCCGGTAATATTGTAAAATCGGCACAACAACAAGGTATCTTTGTAGTACTAATTGACACAGAGAATGCCTTAGATGAGAAATGGCTACACGCATTAGATGTAGACACATCTCCAGAAAAGATTCTTAAACTTAATATGTCAATGATTGATGATGTTGCTAAAACAATATCAGAGTTTATGAAAGAATACAGAGACATGGCAGAAGAAGAACGCCCTAAAGTATTGTTTGTAATTGACTCACTTGGTATGTTACTAACACCTACAGATGTTGATCAGTTTAATAAAGGTGATATGAAAGGTGATATGGGTCGTAAGCCTAAAGCACTAACATCACTTGTACGTAATACTGTTAATATGATTGGTAGTTATAACGTAGGTATGGTATGTACTAACCACACATATGCATCACAAGATATGTTTGATCCAGATGACAAGATTAGTGGTGGACAAGGCTTTATCTATGCATCAAGTATTGTTGTTGCTATGCGTAAACTTAAACTAAAAGTAGACGCAGATGGTAATAAGACTACTACAGTACAAGGTATTCGTGCTGCGTGTAAAGTTATGAAAACACGTTATGCAAAGCCGTTTGAAGCAGTACAAGTACAGATTCCATATGAAACAGGAATGGATCCATACAGTGGCTGTGTTGACTTGTTTGAAGCAAAAGGTTTGCTGAAGAAAGATGGTAATCGACTTAAATATACAGACTTAAATGGGGAGGTCCATTTAGAGTATCGTAAAAACTGGACTGGCGATAAACTAAACTTAATTATGGAAGAGCTTGGTAAAGAGCCAGAGACTGTAGAAGTAGAGGAACCAGTCGAAGTCGAGTTAGAGGAACCAGTAACAAGCAACGGAGAATAAAAAGTATGAATAGTGATCTAATAGCAGATATATGGACTATAATGGTTGAACACATCGAAGAGAAGAAAAAGAAAGATGTGGCAGCAAGTTATATAAATGCGCTACTAGATTATGGTGTGAGCGAATCAGTTATTCAAGGACTGTTTGGCATTGACACTTATCTAGATGAAGCAGTCGAATACGTCTTGGATGATGAAGAAGTCGAAGACTATGATGAAGATGAAGATGATCGTTGGGATTAAAGTATGACAAATTGGTATGATCTAGTTTCGAAAGACATCAGCAAGATACCAGACGCTGTTGATTATTTCAATACGGAACTAATATCTGCAAAAGCAGAAATTAAAATTACTGGACGGATCGAGAAAGCATCAGCACACTTGCCTGCTTCCGTAGAAACTAGATTCAGCCAACTTCAAGAAATTGAAGCGATACTTGAATATCTTAATATTGAACTTCGTAGATTACGATCTTCACACTTTAGAAAATACGTTGAAAACTATCAAAGACAATTAAGTTCACGTGATGCAGAGAAATTTGTAGACGGTGAAGCAGACGTAGTTGACTTTGAAAAAATTATTAACGAATTTGCTCTTATACGAAATAAGTGGTTAGGGATTATTAAAGGACTTGATCAGAAACAGTGGCAATTGACTAACATTGTTAAGTTAAGAACTGCTGGACTTGATGATGCTACTTTGTAATTTCTAACGCTTTTTTCTTTTTCTCAAGATAATTTTTTACTACATCCGCAAGTTGTGCGTGTGTATCATTAAACCACGTGGCTACGTGATAATTAAATTTTTTAGGTTTTTGAAAATCTGAATTGCTAGTTACTGTATCCATCCAAACAATATAGTCTGGTTCTAAGTAATCTTTAGCATCATTTGAGTTACAGCGTTTGTCGATTATTACAATCTTGCCTGCTGCAACTATACCATCTACGTATCCACGTAGTTCATTTTGGTAACTATCTTTGTTAATATAAACTCCACCAACCAGCTCTGCGAATGGTTTTGCTAGTGTTGTTTTACCTGACCCTTCTGGTCCACAAATTAGTATTTTCAATATGTCCTCCTTGTTTCACTTCTATATTTACACATAAACTGAGCATATAAATAGAAGTATGAAAACAATTGTATTAGTAACCGGTGGCTTTGACCCACTACACAGTGGACACATTGCCTATTTCAAAGAAGCAAAGAAGCTCGGCGACAAACTTATTGTTGGCGTGAATAGTGACGATTGGCTTACACGTAAAAAAGGCAGACCATTTATGCCTTTTGATGAACGTCTTGCAATCATTAGAGAACTAGCAGTCGTAGATGATGTACTTTCGTTTGATGATAGTGACGATAGTGCGTGTGGTGCAATTTTTAAAGCAATGGCCACAAACGGCGCAGTTAAAATTCTATTTGCAAATGGTGGCGATAGAGAACAAACTAATATTCCTGAATACGAAACATACGGTGATCATCCTAATGTAGAATTTGCATTTGGTGTAGGTGGCCAAGATAAAAAGAATTCAAGTAGTTGGATACTTCAAGAATGGAAAAATCCTAAGACAGAACGTGCTTGGGGCTATTATAGAGTACTTCACGAATACGGTAAAAAAGTTAAAGTAAAAGAACTTACTGTAGAGCCAGGTAAAAAACTTAGTATGCAACGTCATCAAGATAGAGCAGAACATTGGTTTGTAGCAAAGGGCGAAGCAAGTGTATATACTATTAACAACGCAACAGACTACGAACTTCGTGGCACATTCAAAGAACACAAGTCACTGCACATAGGTAATAAGGAGTGGCATATGTTAGCAAATGAAACAGATAAACCGCTTCAAATAGTAGAAATTCAATACGGACGTAATTGTGTTGAAGAGGATATCGAACGCAAATGAACGATTGGATATTCTTAAGTAAGGATAATAAAGATCCGTATATTAATGAATTTGCAGCAGGTTGTAAATCTAGTACAACCGATGCCAACGACTTTAAGTATGACAGTGAAGATGAACGTCCAATCGTGCTCAGAGGAATACTTAAAAAGAAAATTATGCACAAGTGTTTTGAAGATAATAGAGATTTCTATTATATGGATACAGGATACTTTGGCAATGAAGTTACAAAAAGCAATCCTAACGGTTGGAAGTATTGGCACAGAATTGTTAAAAACGATTTACAACACGGCAATATTATTGAACGACCAGATGACAGATTTAAACAGTTTAAGAAAGAGTTTGCGCCTTGGAAGAAAAGCGGACGTAAAATTTTAATTGCTGCTCCTGATGAAAAGCCTTGTAAATTCTACGGTATTAATTTGGAAGAGTGGTTGCACACAACTGTTGCTCAATTAAAAAAATACACTGATCGTCCTATCGAAGTAAGACGCCGAGATAAACAAAGAAGCACACGTTTAACAGATACATTAGAACAAGCATTAAACAAAGATGTATTTGCACTAGTTACATTCAACAGCAATGCAGCAACAGAGTCAGTATTTCACGGTATACCTGTGTTTCCACTAGCACCTGCAAACTCTGCAATAGCAGTTGGGAGTAAAGATTTAAGTCTAATAGAAACACCTTACTATCCATCAGAAGATAAAAGATATGCTTGGGGTTGTCATTTAGCATACGGCCAATATCACGTAAGTGAATTAAGAACAGGCAAGGCCAAAAAACTTTTGGAGGAACAATGGAAAAACTAAAAGTATTTGTAGGATATGATCCTAGAGAAGACATTGCATATCAAGTATGCAAACACAGCATTGAGTCGAGAAGTCCTAATGCAGAAGTAATACCTTTAATACAAAAAGATTTAAGAGAGCAAGGGTATTATGACAGACCAATTGACAAACTAGCAAGTACAGAATTTACATTTACAAGATTCTTAGTACCTGAACTAAGCAACTTTAATGGCTGGGCAATGTTTATGGATTGTGATATGATCCTTACAACAGACATTGCAGAACTATTTGCACAAGCAAATGACGACTATGCTTTAATGTGTGTAAAGCACGACTATACACCTAAAGCAGGTATTAAAATGGACGGACAAGCACAAACTGTGTATCCACGTAAAAATTGGTCAAGTGTAATGCTTTTTAATTGTAGTCATCCAAGCAATCAAGATATTAACGTACAACTTGTTAATGATCCAACAGTTACAGGAAAATATTTACATAGATTTAGTTGGCTTGACGATAAAGAAATTGGAGAACTAAGTCCGGAGTGGAATTGGTTAGTAGGTTGGTATAAAGAACCACAAGACGGAACTCCAAAACTGTTACACTATACAGAAGGCGGTCCTTGGTTTGAAAACTACAGACACTGTCAATATAATCAACTATGGAAAAAAGAACTAAGTGAGATGATGAATGGATGAAACACTAGGACTTGAAGAATCATTAGTAAAAGGTAGCAACAACCGTCTTACGTTAGATGCTAACGATACTACTAAGCCGCAAGTTATACGTGGTGTAATCAAAGACCATCATCGAAATAATGCACAAGCGATTGGAAGAGATTATTGGTATATTGATACAGGTTACTTTGGAAACTTTCCTAGTGCTGGTAACAAGAAAGGCCAAAAGAAGTGGCACCGTGTTGTTAAAAATGAAAATCAACAAGTTGACATTGTAGATGTTCCATCAGACCGTTGGGAAAGATTAGTTAATGACGATCCAAGACTAGTTTGGAAAGGATGGAAAGATTACGATAAAAAAATACTGTTAGTAATGCCTAATCCAAAAGCCTGTAAATGGTATAACATCAATTACGATAAATGGGTTACTGATACACAAGAACAAATTGCCAAATACAGCGACTTGCCAGTTGAAGTACGTATAAAAGGATCACGCAGAGAACGTAATGCAGGCTATACAATATATGATGCATTTGATAGTGGTGTTTATGCTACTGTTGCAATGAATAGTATGGCTGCACTAGAATCAGTTCTATACGGTATTCCTGCTTTTGTAAGTGTTCCGTGTGCTGCTAGTCCTTTAGCATCAATGGACTTATCACAACTAGCAAATCCAGTTAAACCTAAATTTAAACACATAGAAAGGCATTGTAAGAATCTTGCATACACACAATTTACTATTGAAGAAATACAAAGTGGTATTGCATATAAACTTACTGAACAATATCGATGAAACTACTTTTAAATGACAAAGAAATAGCAAACTACTTACTGCACACTATCGGTGTGCCAGCAGGACTGTATAAATTAAGACCAACTGACAGAAATGCTGCCGAATGTGTACAGGCTTTCCTAAAGCGCAAAAACAAAGTCCGTGAATGGAATATGAATCCAGAAGTTGCAAGAGCAGAGAAGAAAAAGTTTGCAAATAAACTAAAAAAAGCAGTTGCTAACGATTTAACTGATTATCGTAATGCTGTGAAGCAAGAAAAATTTAATTTACGTAATGCATACTTTAATACTATTCATAAAGAGATAGAAACACTAATAGAGCATTTCGGCGAAGACAATATTCTTAAAAAATATAAAAAAAGCGATGTTACAGAGTTTGTAAAAGGCTGCGGACTTAACTTAGACCCTAAAGGGCAGTTAATGCGTAGACATAAGTTCACTAGTTACACAGAAGATTGTGTAATTAGAAATACTGTTGGTAATGAAGAATTATTAGTTAATAAAATAGACAATAATCACCCTATGTGGTTTATTGACAGCGGATATACAAACTTTTTAGAACAAAATAAGAAATGGCATAGACTAGTACGCAACCATTTACATTACGGAGAGTTTTTTCAAGCACCTGCAGATAGATTAGGCAACTTTAAAACGTTTCCTAAGCCTTGGAGAGAAGACGGCGAGATAATCTACGTAATTGAGCCAGGACCATTTGCTGCAAGTGTATTTCATTGCGATTTAAAGACTTGGAAATATGATGTAGCAAGAGAGTTACGTCAGTATACTGACAAGCGCATTAAATTTAGATCCAAAGCACCTAAAAGACAACGCACAAACTTATATAAAGAACTAGCAGACGATGATTATTGCTGTGTTGTCAGTATTAATAGTAATGCTGCTACAGAAGCAATTTGGCAAGGTGTACCAGCCATTACATTAGGCGCACACGTAACTAATCCAGTAACTGTAGACAAACTAAGTGACATAAACAACCTATATAGGGGTCCATTAGGCGAATGGTTATGTATGTTAAGTTACCAACAGTTTACTAAGGAAGAAATTGTAACAGGAACAGCAGGGAACTTGGTTAAAAAGTATACGGTCAATGAGTAAGAGAACAGCAGTAGCATATTTTGCTGGCATTCCGCCACAAAATAACAATCCAGAGAAACCATTAATACTAAAAAACTTTATCGAAGGTGTAAATGCCGCTGGAGACACTGGTATTTCACATCAAGGCTTTAATGTTCTTGAGTGTGACGTTGCATTTATACAAGGTTTTGTACACGAACACGGAAAAACATCGCCGCATTTACTATTACGCAGAAACGCAGTAGAAAAACAAAAACAAGTGGGCAAACGGTCACTAATTGTTGATAGTAACTTGTTTTTATATGCAGATCAAGGTAATACAAAAACATATCTGCGTTACAGTTTCGATGGAGTCTTTCCTACTACAGGATTTTACTTTGATAAGGATATTGATCCTGCAAGATGGAAAAAAATTAGTGCAGAACTTAATTTACCACTTAAAAATTACAGAAAAGATGGCAAACATATCTTAGTTTGCTTACAACGTAACGGTGGATGGTCAATGAAAGGCATTCCTGTAATGCAATGGCTAACTGATACTATTAGAGAAATTAAAAAACACACTGACAGACCAATTGTAGTAAGAGCGCACCCAGGTGATAAAAAAGCAAGAAGATATTTGCATATTAATGAGCCAAATGTGTTTGTATCCTGGGCACCAAACATACGAAATGACTTACTTAATGCTTGGGCAACTGTAGTTTACAATAGTTCCCCTAGTGTAGCAAGTTTAATTGAAGGAGTACCTGTATTTGTTACAGATACTGACCCAAGTGTAAGCCAAGTTAATGGAGTTTGCAATACAAACTTAAAAAGACTAGAAGATCCAAAAATGTATGACAGACAAGAGTGGATAGAAAGACTATCAATGTGTCATTGGAACTTTAACGAACTAAAAAGTGGTGAAGCCTGGTCTTTTTTTAGGAGATACATATGAGAAAACTAGCCAATGGATGGCACGTACCTGAAGGTGATACAAAAATGACAAGACATATCGAAACAGATAAGTCACCGTCACTTGCAGAGTATGAGCAAAAGCAAAGAAAAACAATTTTAGAACATATTCCGCAAAAAAATACTTTTGTTGACGTAGGTGCTAACGTTGGTGTATGGAGTATGACACTACAACAACATTTTAAGCACGTTGTAAGTTATGAGCCAAGCAAACGTAATGTAGAATGCCTCGAGAATAATGTTCAAGGCAAGACAGAAATTAGAAATACTGCACTTTCCGACTTCAATGGCGAATCACAGTTTCACGATGAAATTAAAAATTGCGGAAACAGTAAATTATGGGCAGAATCATCACAGACCGGGTTATACAAAGTACCCGTAAGAAAATTAGACGATGAAAATATTGAAAATATTTCACTAATTAAAATGGATGTTCAAGGATATGAATGGCAAGTTATACAAGGCGCACAAAATGTTATAGAGACACAACAACCTTGGATAGCATTTGAAGTAAGTGCTGATGTAGACGTAATTTGCAAGTTTTTAGAAGATAGAAATTACGATATGATTGATAATAAGAGTAAACGTATTCTTATCTATGCACCGAAATCAGGAATCAATGCACCTACACAAAATGCATTTGGTAGACGTATGGGTCCTGGACCTTATGTGTTACTATTACCTGAAGATAAACAACAAATTGCAGCAGCACGCCACGGAAATTTATCGTAATTGATTTTGCCAGTAAGGCTCAGTACGCATAATTTTTAAATCATCACGCTTACTATGTCCTAATTTTTTTCTACCACCTTTAAGATGATCTAAGTATGCACCCCATTCACAATTAATTAATGGATGCCCTTCCCCTGTACTCATTCCAGGTCTTGGCCTAAGATCTCCAAGGTTAGATGACCAACTGTGTGACGGCATTTTTGGAAACTTCCTTCTAACTTCATCAAATACAAAACTATCGTGCCATTCTGCCATTGTAAAGATTCCGTTTTCTGCTTCATCGTATACACGCTGGAATTCACCAAGGAATCTTTTAATACTTTTTGTACCTAACTTCATTGCATACAGTCCACATTCACTATATTTGCCTCTACGCCCTAAGTAAAACAATTCAGACGGTGCCGGAAGCAATCGTTGTATATCAGCGTGAGTAATTTTTGAGTGACAAATTGTATCAGCATCCATCCACATCAAATATTCTGTATTGCATTCTTTAGCACAAGCAAAGATACTATAAACTTTGTGTGCAAAGCGAACAGCGTGCCATTTAAAACCTTTGCCACTGTCTCTTCTTCTAGATCTAATTGGATCAGCAGATACATCGCCATTTGCTTTGGGTACATTTTTCCATTTATCTTTAAATGCAACAAGTTCAGGACTTGCTTGATGTAAATCTTTAACAATTAAATTATCTGCTGTTTCTTCTACTATGCAATCTTCAGCATATACATATAAATTAATATCTGCAGGCCAGTTTTCTAAGAAAGTCTTAATCATTCTTTTGCCGTATGTATCGTAACCTGCTTTGTGAAATGTTGTAACTATACTGATATTCATTTAATTTTGTCCCATATATGATATTTGTCGCCTTGTACTAAACAATTATAATTAGCCGCATAAAGTGCAACACTTCTGTCTCTTCCAATAACTTCTTTACCTTCGACTATAACTTCAGGACCTGGATTATGGTATAACGGTGATATTAAATCCAACGCCTTAATGTGTTCAAGGTCAACAAATACTGCCGACACTGATGACAACGCATACAAAGTTTTCATTTCTCTTCTATATACTACTTTTTTGTCTTTAACATACATTCCTGTTCTACTGTGTATAAAAACAGTATCAAACATTTCGATAATAGAAGGTAATAAGTTCATTCCTGAGCCTATTACAATTGCATCTTTAGGAGTATGCAGTAAAGTTTTTTGTAATCTTTTGGTATGTTTTTTCATTGGCTAATTTACTTTAATATATTTAAGTAATTTGTCCATTCTGCACAAAATTATTGGCTACTGTACTTAAATACTACTGATGCGTTTTAAGTTATATAGACAACACGGTGCGTTAAACAGTCCTAGTATTTTTGATGCATTTCAGACAGGACTAATAGCACAAGGACACAAAGTCGTAAATGACAACGAAGATGTTGCTGTCATTTGGTCAGTATTGTGGAACGGCCGTATGTCTGCTAACCAACAAATTTATGAAAAATGTCGGAAAGATAACAAGCCTATAATTATTATTGAAGTAGGCAACTTAAAAAGAAATACAACTTGGCGCATATGTCTTAATCATATTAATGGATTAGGAGAGTTTGGTAGTGACGCCGACTTAGATGTAAACAGACCTAAAAAATTAGGTTTACAAATGTCGCCACCTAATACAAATAGACGTAACGAAATCCTTATTGCAACACAACATCATAAAAGTTTGCAATGGCAAGGAATGCCGTCAATGGCTGAATGGACATTACAAACTATAGAAAAAATTAAAAAATATACAGATCGTCCTATTGTTATTAGGCCGCATCCAAGGTCACCTATGTCTGGCATCGAACACGAATTTACAAATGTAAAAAGACAACAACCTGTAAAATTATCTGGAACATACGACAACTTTGATATCGATTATAACTATCACGCTGTTGTTAATCATAATAGTGGACCTCCTATACTTGCTGCTATTGCAGGCACTCCAGTAATTACAGGCGACAGCAGTCTTGCATATCCTGTTAGTGATACTATAGAAAACATTGACAATCCTAAACTTCCTGATGATAGACTTTTATGGTTTACAAAACTTACGCATTGTGAATGGACTGTTGACGAAATAAAACAAGGCACTCCGATAAAAAGATTAGAAAAGTTTATAAAAATGCAAGTAAGTTATTGACTTCTTAAGTTATAGACTTTATAATAAACTTATGACACATTTAACTTACATAGAAGATCTATTCCTCAAGGTTATGGACATTATGGACCAGAACCTATTAGGTATGCAACATCACGATCAGTCTGCTGCTAGAAGTTTTTATAACAGTATTAGTGCAGGAAAAGATTTAACTGAAAAACAAGGTGCATATATTTTAAAGATTATTTACAAATATAGAAATAGTGTAAGGCCGTTTATCGAGGTTGAACCTTATCTAGATCATCCTCTGTGGAGTAAACCCTTTAGAGTTGTTGACCTAGCAAAAGAAGTGTGGGTAGAACAAGATACTATCAAGACACCATTGATATGTCTTAAATTTCCATACAGTCTAAAAGATGACTTTGAAAATGTGTTCAGACCAAAGATTGAAAAAGGTCATTACTGGAACGCTGATAGACGTATTAGACAAATTAATCTTTACAAAGCAAATGTTGTAGAGATAGAAGAATGGTGTGTGAATAACGAATTTACTATTGACGATACATTTACAAGTTGCGTTGACCAAATAGAAGAAATATGGCAAGAGCGTTCTACATACGAACCACATAGTATTGTAGACGAAGGCGAAGTACAACTTGTAAATTGTAGCGAAGATACAGAAACATACTTTCTTAAAAAGTCAAATGGTAATATTGTTAATGATATGTTCCTTGCAAAAAGTATGGGATATCCGCTTCTTAATCCTGATAGATCTCTTGCACAACAAATAAGCAGTAACCGAGATAACACGTTTTGGATAAAAAATGTAGATGAGTTTTTAGAGTTAGGATATCAAGTAAACGGTCAAATTGTTATACTATTAGATAGAGCAGCAGATGCATTAGACTATATGAAAGAGTTAAAAAACACAATAGATTACTACAAATATAACACAAATGACTTTAGAGTTTGCTTTAGAACCAATAACAAAGACAATCCAGAATTTAATGTTTGGGTACGTGATAACAAGTTTGGAGGAAAAATAGATGGTGCAAAGTTTCTAATCTTCCAACATAAGCCACCTAAGTGGTTGTTCAAACAGAAGAATGATGTTATAATAGTGGCTACTAATAACTTAATGCCTTCTACGTATGGCTTGACTAGAGATATGTTAGAGTCAAGTCCTATTGTATTTTACGTAGGAGAAATTGAACCAAGTAAAGGACGAAAGAAGATTGTCGAACTGTAAGTTAATTATTAAAGATGAAGTAAACGTAAAGTTTGAAGGACTTGCCGTTGAAACACGAAGAAAAATTGTAAACAAACTAAAGTTTGATTTGCCGTATGCTCGTCATATGCCTGCATTTAAACTAGGTAGATGGGACGGCACTGTAAGTTTCTTTGGTATTGGCGGTAACGGATATCTTGCACACTTAGACGTTGCACTGCCAATTGTTGAGAATGACGGATATGATATTGAAGTAGTTGATCAACGTGTTGCACCTAATCTTGAGTTTGATAAAATTACAGAAAACTACTGGGCTGATCAAGGAAAGACTTGGCCTAAAGGACATCCTGAAGAAGGCACGCCTATTGTGCTACGTGACTATCAGTATGATGTAGTAAACAAGTTTTTAGAAAATCCACAGGCACTACAAGAAGTTGCAACAGGCGCAGGTAAAACAATCACCACAGCAACACTAAGTCATTTATGTGAACCATACGGTCGTACAATGATTATTGTTCCTAACAAAAGTCTTGTTGTACAAACTGAAGAAGACTATGTTAACTTAGGTTTAGATGTTGGTGTATACTTTGGTGATAGAAAAGAATTAAACAGAACACACACTATTTGTACGTGGCAAAGTTTAAACGTACTAGATAAGAAAAGTAAAGACTACGAAGCAGTACTAACACTTGCAGAATTTATTGAAGGTGTAAGTGCAATTATAATTGACGAAGTGCATCAAGCAAAAGCAGATGTACTTAAAAAATTACTTACAGTAAACTTCCGTAATGCTCCTATACGTTGGGGACTTACAGGCACAGTGCCTAAAGAAAAGTGGGAGTTTCAAGGCATACTTGCAGGTATTGGTCCTGTAATTAATAACGTATCAGCGCACGACTTGCAAGAAAGAGGCGTGTTAGCAAACCTCGATATACAAATTTTACAAAGTAAAGATATCGAAACCTTTAGAAACTATGCCGAAGAATATACTTGGCTAGTAACTGATAACAACCGTTTAGATTGGATTAGTGATCATATCAATAAGATTATCAAAGACGGAAATACACTTATACTTGTTAATAGAATTGACACTGGTAAAAAACTACTAGAGAGATTACCTGATGCTACATTTATCAGAGGAGATGTAAAACTTGATGATAGAAAAGAGCAATATGATGAAATTAAAACAAGCGATGGTAAAATTATTATCGCTACTTACGGCGTTGCCGCAGTGGGTATTAATATTCCTCGTATTTTTAACCTTGTTCTTATTGAGCCTGGTAAGTCTTTCATACGTGTTATTCAGTCAATTGGCAGAGGCATACGAAAAGCAGAGGACAAGGATTTTGTCCAGATTTGGGATATGACTTCAAGTTGTAAGTACGCAAAGAGACACCTAACAGAAAGAAAAAGATTCTACCGTGAAGCAAAGTATCCTCACAGCGTCACGAAAGTAGATATTTAAGGAGAATAAATGAGAATATTAACACTCGAGAATAAGGCGTTTGATCTAAACGAACTGCCTGAAGAAGTAGAAGAAGATGCTAGATTCAGTGTGCTAGATAATAGTACACCTGCTGAGCCCGACTTTTTCTTTATGCCTCTTATATTTTTAGAAAGTTTTAACAGTCCTGCTATATGTTTAAACATTGGCGGATATGATATACAGATGCCGTTAGACTGGTGTATGCTTGTAGGAGATAGCGAATGTGGTGCTGATCCTGAAGTTATGCCATTAACAAGCATCAATGAAAGAGGGTTTGAAGCAATGGTTTACAACCCAATTAAAGGATATAGAATAGACTTCCAACCAGTAGAAATTACTAACATATACCAAGATGTACGCTGGTTCTTCCCCAAAATGAAAAACGGACAATTACTTACAGTGCCGTTACACAATGGCCATAATCCTCCGTGTGCATATTTTGTAAAAGAAATTAGTCGTCAATCAGAAATGGTTGATATAATGCAACTTTTATAATAATTACTAATAATAGAACAACAGGTAAGGAAGGACTAATGACTATGAAAGCAGGAAAGATTTGGGGTCAGACAGAATTGATCCACGCAAACGGTGTGCTAGAATTTCATCGTATCGAATACAAAAAAGGTTTCAAATGTTCGGAACACGAACATCAATATAAGTGGAATGGCTTTTTTGTAGAGTCGGGTAAGATGATTGTCCGTGTGTGGCAAGACGCTGATCAAGCAGGTCTTGTTGATGAAACTATCTTAGGGCCAGGCGAGTTTACACAAGTTAAGCCAGGCAAGATACATCAATTTGAAGGTGTTGAAGATGGTGTTGCATTTGAATTGTATTGGGCAGAGTTCAATCACGATGATATTGTAAGACGTACAGTTGGCACAAAAATCAAATGACCAATCCGACCATTGAAGGATTACAGAAGTTAAAACAGTACATTCCGCAAGATAATATTAAGTGTCTTGACGTTGGTGCTAATATCGGACAATGGGTCAATGCAATTAGAGAAGTATATTCCGCACCTGATATTTTTAGTATCGAAGTAAATCCTCACTGCGAAGGTCGCCTTGCTAGTAAGCAAGTAAAATATAAAATTATAGGACTATCTGATAAAGTTGGGCAGATGGAACTAAAAACATTTGCAACGAAACCTAGATCGAAAGGTGCAAGTTTTTATACACAATCTGATTGGCGTGACAAGGAAATTATGAAATTTGAAGTTCCAGTGTCAACACTAGATGTATTGTTTCCAGAACAAACATTTGATATACTTAAGATTGATGTACAAGGTGCAGAGCTAGATGTTATTAATGGCGGCATTGAATTCTTAAAAAGACATCAGTATGTCCTTGCTGAAGTTGCTCTAACAGATTATAATAGCGGTGCACCGCAAGCAAGTGTTGTAGTTGCTAGACTTCAAGAACTTGGTTTCTACGTTGTAGATTGTTTAGAAGAACATTTGTACGGCGATAAAATTATACAGATTGATTTGCTTTTTAGTTCTAAAGAAACAAAACACAATAAGAAAGTTTTAGGAAAATATGTATGATAGGAATTGTAACTACATTTAGTGATGCAAACTTTAGTGAGTATGCACATCAATTTATTAATAGTGCAAGGCAATATGTACATCACGACATTAAAATGTATCTATATGTTGATAATGCAAGACCAGAACTTGCAAAGAATATGCAAACACTAGGACTAGAAGAATCTAATCCGCAACTAACACAGTTTAAACAAAGACACAAAGATAAAGACGAATCAAATTTTATGTACGGAGGCAAACGCTTTGCACATAAAAGTTATGCAATCTGTCACGCAGCATTAAATAGTGATGTAGAAAAACTGTTTTGGTTTGATGCAGATACTGTATTTCAACAAGCAATTACACCTGAATATCTTAACAAGTTTTTACCTAATGGCACATTCACTTGCTATTTAGGCAGACCTGGTAGATATACTGAAACAGGATTTATCGGATATAACTTAAAAGATCCTGCCTGTGTAGAGTTTATGGAAACGTATATTAGTTACTACAACGAAGATAAAATTTATGATTTACCGTTTCAAACTGATTGCCACGTATACGATGCAACCAGAGAACAAATGGTAGCACAAAATAAAATTAAAGCAACTGACCTTACACCAGGGATGGGTAAAAGTAATTTTAACTTTATTCATAAAGGCTTTGCAGTACATAACAAAGGTGAACATAAACTTGGTAAAACCAAGAGGAAAAAATGATGAGTAAAACAGCGTTTATTACAGGAATGACAGGACAAGATGGTCCTTATCTTGCTAAATTTTTATTAGAAAAAGATTACAAAGTCTATGGACTTGTAAAAAGATATAGCAATCCTAATTTTGATAATATGGATTTTTTAGGTGTAACTGATAAAATTGAATTAATTACAGGTGATATTACAGACGAAAACTGTATGAATCATCTTATGAAATCACTAAAACCAAATGAAGTTTATAACCTTGCAGCACAAAGTTTTGTTGGTGCAAGTTGGGATCTTAATAAACTAACTACTGAAGTTAATTCAATAGGTCCATTAAATATTTTAAACGCTATTAAGAACAACACGCCCGATACACGTTATTACCAAGCAAGTACAAGTGAACTATACGGCAATGCTAATACAGAAGGTTTACAAGACGAAGACACACCATTCAAACCTAGATCACCTTATGGTGTAAGCAAACTATATGCATACTGGATGACTGTTAATTTTAGAGAAAGTTATAGTTTACACGCATCTAACGGTATCCTGTTTAATCACGAATCACCTATTAGAGGTATTGAATTTGTAACACGCAAGATTACTGACGGTGTTGCTAAAATTAAACTAGGGCTTGCTAAAGATATTACACTAGGTAATTTGAAAGCAAAACGTGATTGGGGATTTGCTGGAGACTACGTTGAAGCAATGTGGGCAATGGTACAAAAAGATGAACCAGGCGACTATGTTATTGCAACTGGTAAAGAATACAGTATCGGTGATGTATTAGATATTGCTTTTCAACACGTAGGTATTAATGACTATCTAAGTTTAGTTAAAAGCGATCCTAGATTCAAACGTCCAGCAGAGTTACACGCATTACGTGGTAATCCGCAAAAAGCAATAGATGAACTAGATTGGAATCCACAAAAAACTACATTCGAACAAATGATTAAAGATATGGTAGATGCCGATTTAGAAAGGTTATCGTAATGCAATTTCCATATCACTACGGTGTAAAAAATCTTGAACCATTACCTTACGAACGCTTAGGATTTGCACAGCACGGCGAAACAGGCATTATCGAAACAATGACTGATGCTATTAAAAACAAAACTAAAACTTTTTTTGAAATTGGTTTTAGTAGCGGTGCAATGAATATGACTAGAGATTTGTTTACTAAAGACTGGAGTGGTGTTGGAGTTGATATGTTTGACAAGCCGTCAGATAAACTAGGCCCGTTACCACAAGTTAAGTATATCAAATGTAAAGCAGAACCAGATAACTTAATAGACATACTACAAGAAGTTGACATACAAGTTGACTTTTTTAGTTTAGACATTGACAGTTACGATTACGATATAGCCAACAAACTATTATCGTTAGGCTGGCAACCAAAGACAGTTTGTTTAGAGTTCAATCCTAAGTTTGGTCCAACTGCTCACGCAAGTTTTCCTTTTGCTGTTGGAAAGAAACTGTTTAACAAAAAAGGTTTATATGGTTCTAGTTTAGCAAAGTATATTGATTTGTGGACATCACACGGATACAAGTACTTCGGATTTGACAGCACACTTACTAACGTATTCTTTTATCATCCAGACACTGTAAATGATCTGAGTAGTTTAAAAATATATCAACCTCAAGATCTTCCGTTTGCAAACGATGAAATTATGCGTACTATGATCAAGATGCATTCTGTTTGGGAAATTGGAGATATTTGGAAGTAAATTAAAGATTGACATACAGTCAATTCTTTAGTATAATGTATATACTACAAACAAACAGGAGTAGAACGTATGCTTCATAAGATAAGCCAATTTTGCGATAAAATAGACGGAATCAAAAAAGATGCTGATAGACTCCGTGAAATCAAATACAATAATCCAAAGACAAATCATCGTGATCATATGATCCAAGGACTAATCGAACAGATACAATCCGATTGTTACATAGTTAGTCAAGACAAGCAGGACTATAATAAAACGGAGGACTAGATTGATAAGTCAAGACTATAAGAAAGTTCTAACAGACATTCACGCAAAAACCAAGTTTGGTAAAAGACGTAAACTGCCTTCGATGTTAGAAGATTACATTACAGAAAAGAATCCTAAAAGTATTTTGGATTTTGGATGTGGTAAAGGCAATCTGGTAGAAACTCTTAAAGAAAAATATCCACACAGAGAAATACTTGGATTTGATCCTGCTAATCCTAAATATGATATGTCGTTATGTAAAGTTGATATGATTATATCAACAGACGTACTAGAACACATTGAACCAAACTTACTTGCTGATACACTGCTTGAAATAAAAGCACATAGCAAATACATATTCCATCTTATTAGTTGTGCGCCTGCAAAACTTATTTTGCCTGATGGACGTAATGCACACTTAATACAAGAAACACCGGAATGGTGGAAACAACAGTTTGCTAATCTTGGATATACTGTAACAAAAGAACATTACACTGAATTATCTAAATATTCAAAACAACTCAAAAGAAAACTTCCTGTAAAAAATTATTACATAATGGCACAACAATAATATGACTAAGATATACGAATCGCCAGACGGAGGAGAAACTGTATTCGAACGTGACACTGATACTAACGAACGAATAATAGTTGAAAAGAAGATGTACCCAGATTGGTATCTTGATGATCATCAATTTAGTGAAATACAACATAAAGCAGTTAGGGGAAATAAGGTCTTGCAAAAAACACTAAAAGAGCTTAAACTGTTATATATGTTAACTAAGGATCCTACTAATGAGTAAACAGCCTGGACTAAAACTAAATGAGATTTTAGGAGCCGTTGATTTGAACGGTAAAGAAGTATGGGATGATCTTACAGAAGAGCAACGTAAGAGTGTCGTATTCTTCACGCTTAACCGCTATATAAGCAGCGTACAAGGGTCTCGAGAAGATATGGAGCACTTTGTACTACTAGGAAATGAACGCTTTAATAAGCACCTTTTCCTGCTGTTAAACAAGCATAACAAACTGCTTTGGCAACTTGCTTGTAGTTGCGGACACGAATCCAAAAAAGTATTTTTCCATAAATGGTTGAAACTTACAAAAACTAAAAACAAGAAAGAAGAGTTTTTAGGTACACTATTTCCGAATATGAAAACAGCAGACATACGTACAATGGCAGCAATTACTAGTGATAAAGAAGTTAAAGAATACTGTAAAGAACTAGGTTGGGATAAGAAACAGATCAATGCAATTAAGTTATAAGTGCGAGTATTGTGGTAAATCATTTGCTAAAGAAAAAACTTTGGCAGTGCATATCTGCGAGCAAAAGCGTAGACATCTAAGTAAGAATGAAAAGCACGTACAACTTGCATTGCTAACGTATCAGCGTTTTTATGAAATAGCACAAGGCGGAAAAAAGAAAAGAGAATTTGAAGACTTTGCAAAAAGTCCTTACTATAATGCGTTTGTAAAATTTGGTAGTTTCGTATCAAATGTAAATCCGTTGATGCCTGATAGGTTTGTTGAGTATGTTGTACGCAGTGGTGTAAAACTTGACCATTGGTGTAGAGATGAATTATATGACAAGTATCTAGCAGAACTTGTTAGAATTGAGCCAGCCGAAAGTGCAATCACACGTAGTTGTAGTACAATGGTAGAATGGGCTAATGAAAATGATGCAGACTGGAATCATTATTTTAGTTATGTAAATTTGAACAGAGCAACACACGATATTAAAGAAGGAAGAATTAGTCCTTGGATATTGTTAAACTGCAAAGCAGGTAAAGATATGTTGCAGAATATGAATGACGAACAGTTAGCAATTGTATCACCGATAATTGATCCTAAGTTTTGGATGAAGAAATTTAAGACATTACCAGCAGACGTAGAACTAGTTAGAGAAGTAGTACGAGAAGGCAAAGTAACGTGAACACAAGAAAACTTAAAGACGGAACGGAAGTACAAGAACTTGACAAAAGTATACAATTAAGTATACTAACTAAGTGTCCTGGTAAATGGAAAATAGTTGATATGGAAACAGGACAAGAGTATGTTGCTAGTGGCGACTATGAAATGTACAAACAATGGAAAGAAATTAAAAACTAATGCCAGATATTGATATAGACTTTAAGGATCGAGAGAAAGCACTTGCGTTATTCAAGCACGTAAGAGCAAGTCGTATTGATGATGGCGAACTAACAAAGCATAACACTGGCGTATATATGCACGAGGTTCCGACAGATCCAAGTAAATACATATGTTCAATAGAACACAAAGAAGCAGAAGAACAAGGTCTATTCAAGATAGATTTTTTAAATGTTTCCTTGTATAATGATATTAAAAACGAAGAACATCTAGTCAAACTTACAGAAAAGGAACCGTTATGGGAATTACTCACCGAGCCAGACTTCAGCAACAAATTATTTCACGTAGGAGAACACAGTGGAGTTCTCAAAACAATGAAACCACAAACAGTGGAACAGTTAGCAGCAGTACTAGCAATGATACGCCCAGCGAAGAGACATCTGATTGGACAGCCGTGGGATACGGTGATGAGTCAAGTGTGGACGAAGCCAACTAACGGTGAATACTACTTTAAAAAATCACACGCAACAGCATATGCAGTTGCAGTTGTTGTTAATATGAATTTAATATGTGAGCAATATAATGAATTGGGAAGTTGAAGACTACAGAAAAAAAGAGCCCAAGCCTGACTTAGGTAGTTGGCCTTTTTGGACAGTGCCTGCTTGGTACGTGCCGTTATACTTGTTGCGAGTGATATTCTGGGTATTTGTGTTGCCTTGGGCATTCGGACAAACACTTACAGCTCTTGGAACACTAGTAACTTTTTGTTTAATTGATTATTGGATTTACTGGTCTATGAAGAAGGCTTACGGACAAGAGTAATTGATCTACGCTTGATACGTTTTATAATAATATTATTTAAACTTGTAACAGGACCAAATTGAATCGTAACATCTTTTGTAGTATAGTTCCGTATAGCATACCTGTATTGTGCAATTTCACTCTTAAGAAATATGTTAATAGGAATTTGTCTGTTTGATTCCCACCACCAAGCATCACCAAGCTCTAAGAAGTGTTTCTTTGCTTCATCACCCTCGATTAACTCGTAGTCATAGAAGCTCGTGACACTATTGTCTTGGTTTATAATGATGCCTACATATTCTTTGTCTGCGTGTGTTAAAACGCTGATAAATGGCATATTTTCTTTTAAGTTTTCTGTTATTCTCATCGATAAATATAGTAAAGGTTTAGTAATCACATTATGCAATTAACTACAATATATTTATACCCAAACGTAGTCCAGGCCTATACAGAAATGGCTAGTGCTTACACACAGGAGAGATTTAGTATGGTCTATAGCCGCGCAATAAAAATTTATCGAGCAACCGATAATAGAATAGATCTTCAAGTTAAAAAAGGAGATCAAAAGAAAATTAATTTAACAGGATCCACAGTAGTGTTTTCGTTAGTGAGCAGAGAGGACAGCGAACTTGTTCTTAAGAAAGATGCAACTGCTGACGATGCTGCACTAGGAAGATTTTATGTCATTCTTACTGAAGAAGAAATGCGTGATATAGAACCCGGACAGTATTCATACAGTTTTATCAAAGAAACTAGAGAAGAAGTTACGACAGGACAACATAAAGTTACTTCTTCATATCCGTTGTACTTAGATAGTCAGTACGGTGCTGAAGGAACAATAGAAGTAAATGGCGATGTATACGGAGAACCATACGACAC
>Ga0181399_1000002_pt1 | contig 74938 bp, 121 predicted proteins | sample 22SPOviralmetaG_FD_130128 | JGI IMG/M metagenome (GOLD analysis project Ga0181399, IMG submission 130128) | Marine viral communities from the oligotrophic San Pedro Time Series (SPOT) site, San Pedro Channel, CA, USA - 22 SPOT_SRF_2011-05-21 | ecosystem: Environmental > Aquatic > Marine >...
ATTTAACTTGCGAGGCCGGGAGGAATCGAACCTCTTTTATTGCATGCATCCGTATACCACCTTCTGTATCGGCCAGCCCCTATAAATGAGATATCACTACGTAATGATCAATTAATAGTGCTTCATCATCATTTACGTTGTAAATATACGAACGGAGATTTGCGTCTCCAAATTTTATTACCCATTTCTTATCAGTGCCTTACCCCCTTCACCCGTGAGCGTTGTTCATATCCGAGTCACACCACCACATATTTGTGAATAGATGTGAAAAAAGTCGTGTTCATATATACTTTTGTAGTAGGAGGGAATAGGTTGGCTCGCGCTGAATGAGGGTTAACGTCACTCAAAACCTAGACCACATAACACCACCATAGTTGTTCACCTACTATATATGAATCTACGCATCTACTTATCTAATTATATTTGTATATCACACGTGACATTGGTCGACCACACATTGCGTTAGGTAACGTACATATCTTGCGTTTAAAACGTGGTTATTAGTTGGTATTAACGCGTACCAAGTGTGAGTCGATACGTTGTTTGTTTCCCAGGTCACTAATGAATTTCCGCGTTAATCATTTCAAATATGTTGTCTAAAGGTATATACGTAGGAAAGTGGGGTGTGCTATCTATAAAAAGATTAATTTGCTTTTCTTGCATACAAATGAATTGGATCCCAAGCTTTATGTACGTGCTCGAACTTAATCTCATATCCATTCACACTAAACATCTCTAATATCTTTAAAAAATCCCACAACTTATCTACCTTGAATTTATTATTATAGCCTTGATGAAAATAGTATGTATGAAACTCTATTGCCCACCTATCTATCTTTAACATATCCTCTACCTTCATATGAGTAAACATATCCCATTCTGCTCCCTCAATATCGATTTTAGCAAAGTCAATCTTATCGATTTGGTGTTGTTCAAATATCTTAGTTAAATCATAATGACCGTGACCTACAAAACCCATAGTGCATTTAACTCTATCGTTCGTAATGTTTTCCTCGTAACATTTAAAGTGTGGTTCGTCGCATTCGTAAGATAATACTTGAGATGCTCCCATATCGAGTGCATACTGAGTAAATACACCTACGTTACCACCACAATCCAATACCACATCACCTTCCTTAATCCCCATTCCAAACCTATTATATTCGTTTTCCGAATAGATTTCATGTTGGAAGTTTGTTGTTAATTCTTCTTGTCCTGGAGGACATTTAAATGTTTTGTCCATTTATTTTTTACGTCGTTTATTCTCTTTATCTGATCTGTCTGCTGCTCTTAATAACGTAAATCCACCTGCAAAAACACCCATACAATATACTACATAGTAAAGAGTAGTTATGGATTCAATTTCATTCATCTTTATCTGTTATTTTAGCTATAAATAACCCACTCATTGCTCCTAAAGCAAATACTATTGTAGTATACAATATTATAGCATCTCCACTTATATCCATTTACTTATATTTACTAAGTACTTTACTCATCATTACTCTATTGGTGGCGTTCATTTTAGGAACCCATTGCCCAAGCATTTCTTCTTGTATTTCATCTAAATTAAAATACTTTACCTCAACGTGTTCTTTAGCTATTGGTTCTTGGTTACCTGATGCTTCGTCTACATCTACTTCATAGAACCAAATATCAAACATACCATTTCTGGCATGTCCAAAACGATTATCATCCATAGTAACATTTACACCTAATTCCTCCATCCATTCTCGCTCCATTGCTTGTGAATGTGATTCGGTGTTTTCAATTTTACCGCCTGGAAATTCCCAATGACCATGCGTTTTTAAGCCAAGTAAAACATGAGGTATACCATCTATGTGTTTTACGTTTACACCTGCAACTACTTGAATTAAATGTTTGTTAGTCTCATCCATAAATTATTCTGTTAATATATTAGTATAGACATAAAGGAAAATGGAAGCATAGACAATTATTAATCCTAACCATGACATCCATTGATCTTTATTTTTCATTATGATTCATCTCCAATAGCTCCAAGACATGCGAACAGTAAGATAATGAAAAAGAAGAATATAAATATGTTACCTATCATGAGTGCCCCATTTGTAACCATTCATCTTCTTCATATTCAATTTCTTCATTTGCCTTTCTTTCATACCATGTTGGGTTTGGAAGCCCGCTATAATAATCCCATTCGTCATCTGGGAGTTGATTGTTAATTATATTCATAACTAATTGATTATATATACATATTATTTTATTACAAACTGTCTATAAAGCTTTCTAAAATATTTTCTCACATGCTCCTATTAACAGTAAAGGTATTGCCCAACCCCCATTTACGATTATTAGTATTAATAGCCAAACCCAATCATTATTTGGTTTATTAGGATCTTGTCTTAACATCCAACCCTTTCCTCTTAGTGGTGGTGGCATTTCTATATTGTTTAACTATTTAAATGAATTCTTCTTTTAATTGCTTAACCCACTCTTTAGTTCTTTCTTCTGTGAGTTCATCTTGGTTATCTTCATCAATACACAAACCATAAAAAGTATCTTCATCAACTAGAGACTTAGGACTTTCATCTAATTCATACGAATCATCGTTTTCAGTATAACCAATTACTTTACCTCCATTTTTAAGAACAACTTGAGCTAATATTCCTATCCCATCACAAAACCATTCTTCGTATCCTAATTGATCTCCTAAACCAAATATAGCTACTGTTTTACCTGTGAAATCTATTTCTTTAAACATACTAAAGTAGTCTTCCCAACTGCTTTGTAATTCTCCATCATACCAAGTAGGTATACCTAAAATAAAATTATCATTATCTTTCCAGGTATCTTCAAATACTACATCCACTTGAATAGCTTCAATGTTAAATCCATTATCTTCTAGTAGTGGAGATAATAATGTATCAACAAAGGTTTCAGTGTTACCTGTATCAGATCCGTAGATTAATTGTATATTCATTTATCGGTATTAAGATGTTCACTACTTAATATGTAATTCACTACTGAGGAGGAAGTACCTGCATTTATAAAGGGCTCTAGTCTGCTCATTGCATCAGTAATATCTTTAGCTATAATTTGAGTATCCTTTATTTTACCTCCATGCAAATAAATACAGTGGTAAATTAAATGCCCCTTTATCTTAGAGGTTTCTAATACTCTGAGTTCTAATACAGCAGTTGTTCTACCATTTTCCTCCAATGTTTCTATTAATTCAGATTGTTCTCGTCTGTATTTTGATTTTAATTTAGCCATTGATTTGTATTTGGTGAGACGAGTCTGAAGTTATAAATTCACCTCCAATTTTGTTTAGGATATTATGTATTTCTTCTTTTGTTTCTATTACATTAAGAGTATTTCCACTTGAAAACTGGATGGTGCTAAAATGATTTGGTCCATCATTTGTATCATCTATTTTTTCAAATGAAAATGAAACTATAGCATTTATAGGAATTAAATGGAGTTTATGATTTCCATATCCTGTTAATTCAATATATTTCATGTGCGTGGGTTAGGTATTAATTTTCCGTTACTAAAATGTTCTATAGCACCACCTGCTATCATCTTACCATGCCTACCTTTCTTAATGCCAACAGCGTAAACCATATCATTTAATTTATGACATACACTATAAAGAATACCATCATAGATGAATTCCTCATTGTATTGGTTATCTAGCAAGAATGAATTCTTATTAGATTGTCTTTTACGTCTGCGTTTTGACATCATTACTTTTTAGGGGTATCAGATGGGTTAGGTTGTTTATGTCTTTGGTAATAATCTTCTTCCATTTTTTTAGAACCATTGTTAATGTTCCAAATAGTAAAATACATATACAGAACAAAAATTACAAAACCTACAAAATACATTGCAAAACTCATAACTATTATATTTTCGTGTTTTTAATTTTGTCTATTAGTAGATAGAATAAGATTAAAGTACCTGGCCAATGAGATGAATATTGTGCTTCTTCTATTTCACCTGTTAAACCCAATCCTACTGAGTAAACTAATGCTACTAAAGCAATTAATACTGGTAGCCATTTTCTTACATTAAATTTTTTCATGTTTATTTATTTTTATTTATTATTCTGTTGTATTAATTATACCTCCTATAATCTTAGTATCAGCTAAATGGTCAAACTCTCCATATGTTTCAATCAAGTATCCCGTATCAACTCTTTTGAATGAACTGATACACAATCCCTTTAACTCTTCACTGTCAAAGCGTTCTCCTAAGTTTGTATGAGTACTGAGGTAAGGACCTCCGCTTGGATCAACCATATTAACAGTCTTAGTATCTGAGTATACTAACTGTCCATATTGAGCTGTGATGGGTCCGGGACCTACATACTCATCATTCTCGTTGTATAACATCTCATGTACCTGCTCTTTAAAGCTTTCAATGTGCATTGGATGACCACCTTGAGAACCTACATCCTTACAGTACTGCTGGTAAGCATGTTTGTATACATTAGGCCATCCAAATCTGCAATGCTTGAATTCACCTTCCCACAATACATTACCATCCTCTTGTTTAGTGAATGTGTAAACGTCTCCGTATCTGTTTGATAATCTTATTGGGTTGTTAGGCATTTCTTTTGATTCTTGAGTTATATTCATACTAAAGTTAATTGATTTACTTTTGCAAGCATTCTATATTTGGTATTTTGTATACCACAGGTATCATCACCTTCTTGGTACCAAACTAATTCCCATGTTCCTGGTTCTTTAGTACAGGTAACTTTATCACCTACTTTAAATTGACTTGGTTTCTTTTTCCTACCTCTTTTAGCCATAACTTATTTATGTTTAGTAACTTTTCCAGTTTTACGATCATAAGTAATTTTATCATCACCAAATTTCATAGTGACTTTACTTTTACGTTTTGGGAAAATATCTTCCCAATCCCCAAATAAAAGGGAAAAAACAAAAACTGCAGCTACAACTAATATCATTGGAAGTATTTGTGGCATAACTTTAATTATTATTATTAATATGTAAATATACGAAAAATATTTAGGGAATCCAAATAAGTTTTACTTATTTTTTCCTCTTTTTGTTTTACGTCTATCCCAAGTTGAATATTCTTTATCACTCATCATTATGAGTTGATTTCCTTTATTATTACGTGCTCTAGCTTCCATTACTGCCATAGCATCATCAAATGAACCCATTTTAAGGTGTTCATCATTATCAATTACATACCAACTTTTAAATGCTGTTCTAATATCTAAACTCACGTATTTTCTATTCAATCAATTTATAAGAACGTTCAGCTAATTCACTACTAGGTAAATGAGGAAAAATTTCCCTCAGTTGAGCTTGAACGTTTTGCCACTCATTAAATTTACCTAAATCAGAAGCCTTAAAACCATAATATTCTATTGTTTCTCCTTCCCTCATTTCCAAAATACTTGAATTAATACAATTGCGAATGCTAATAATAAAGTAACTAAAGTTTTTGTTGTAACTGTTTCACCTAAATGTGCATAAGCCAAAAAGGTAAATGCTACCACCCCCATAGCAAATCCAAGTAGACGAGATGGCCATAATTCTCCATTAAAAGCTGATACTATATAGGTTGTACCTAAAATATAAGAATATCCTACTGGTATACCTCCTATTAATGCTACAAGGAGTGGATTTTCCTTAATCCAGGAAGAAATAAATTGCCCATTGGTTTGATACCAAGCTAATATTTGTCCTATTAAAAATAAAACTAAACCAATACTTAATGACTTTAAATTAATCATTTTTTATATAACTTTTAATGAAGTGATACAGAAATATACTAACAACAATTGGCCAAGCCAAGAGTGAAAATGTTCTTTCTGAAGTACTTAATTTATATTCAGTGTTAACTTTATCAACAATGTGATTATAAAGGATATCCCAAATTATCCCTACTAATAAATATGCAGTAAGGGTTTCCATTAGGCTAATAATAAATTATTATTTTCTAAAATATCAACCCAGAAACGTTTTAACCATACTTTAATAGTAACGTTATCTAATTTATCGTTTGCTGCAGCATCATTTTCCCAACGCTCCATTCCAATTACTGCTATACAATAATCAGCTGTATCACGGGCTTTATCTAATTCGCCTTCATCTATATATTGACGACACCTGTTAAAACCTTTTTCTAATAAACCTTCTTTATAAGTAAAATTCATGTTATTATTTTTATTATTAAACTTTGCCTGTTTTAAACCCAATTTGGGGTTTGTAACCAACTAGATCAACTCTACGATATTCAATCATATTTCTAGTCATTGTTAATGTTTCAACATCAACTTCATTTTTTACCCAATCGGTAAATAAGTACGTTAATAATTTAGACTTTAATTTCTTTTTCATGATTATTTATTTTGATTTGTAAAGAATTCCATTACTTGATCACTCTTCATTGTAGCTAATGCAGCATCGTATTTTTTAGCAATTTTGTAATCACCATTACTATGAACATTAAGTATAATGTAACTACCATTATCAAATTGACCTTTAACACGTTGAGTACTAACAAACTTTCTACTGTAACGATCATAATCAGTAAAGATATGAAATTTAGCTGTTGGGAATTTTTTACGTAAAGTTTTTAAAGCAATCTCAAAACCTCTATTACTTCTACGAGTTTCTTCCATGTCGTATTCAGCACGATCACGTTTAAAATTTAATTTAGCAAGTAAAGTAGCTGGTTTAACTTTACGGTAACTACCCATTAAGCTCTCACATTCAAATTTACCATTAGCAAAATCAAACCAATTAATTTCAATATCAACTATTTTATCATCTTCACGGCTGTAACGCTTACTTAAAAAACTAATACCACCACGCTTACCTGTGTAGCTAACATCATTAACTAGGAAATTAGAATTATTAAAGCTGTAACCTAATTCAACATCTTCAACTACATTATATATTTCAAAATTATTGTTAAAATCAACACCTTTAACAAAACCTGCATCAATTAATGCAATTTCTGTTTCCTCATTTTTAATTTTAGCACTTTGTGCTCTAACTACTTGATTATTAATAAATTCTTCTAGTTGAGTTTGTTGTTTTGTATTTAAAACAACTCCTTGAAACAAATCTAACTGCATTTCCATAACCTTTATTTTATAATTTATCCTTATTTACCCTGTAAATATACGAACTATTCTTCAGGTAACCAAATATTTCGCGCTTTTTCTTTGCGAGTATATTTCTTTTTATTACGGTAGATATTAGGACGGGTTGCCATCTTAATTTCTTCATGTGTTACTATGATTTTTTCTACCTTTTTCATATACATAAATATACGAATAATTTTTACGATAACCACATGTCCCATAAAAAAAAGCCCCGCTTTCGCGAGGCTTCTTAATTTTTAATTAATCCTTACTTACTTTTTCAGGATATTAAATAATACAAACGCACCTACTAATCCAAGTAAGCCTGCTGCGTCTAAATTGCCTAAAATTCCCATGATATTATCTACAACAGATATATCTTTCCAGAAGGGAATATTGGCTCCGCCAAATAGTACTTCTAATACTATTCCTAAAGAGATTACTGAAATACCTATCTCAGTAAGTTTGTTGGCCCAAGAGCCAATTTTGCTTAAAATTTCCATTTAATAAAATTTAAGGTTAAACTTATATAACTACCGATCGAGTTTTGGTAACTATAGCAGTAGAGCAAGTACTGCGCGTTGTGTATTCATACATATAGAAAGGGGGTTGAAAAACAACCCCCTCCACTATATTTGTTGGTTAACTTAGAAGTTATACTTCAAAGAAGCATTCCAAGTACGTCCAAATCCAAACCAAACTGAATTACGAACATCAACACCGTTCCAGGTAGTTGAAGTTTCATCAGCATGAATACTTGTATTTGATTCTGCAATATAAACAGCATCTAACAAGTTATTTACGTTAAGACGTAATGTCCAGTTTTTAAAACGAGACGTTAAACCTAAATCAACTAAACCATAAGAAGGTAATTTAACAGCACCTCTATTATCAGGAGTGTAAAATTCTTCATCTACAATTGAATAGTCAGCATATAGACCATCTACTAAACGAAGACCTAAATCAATACTAGTAGATTTAATTAGCTTATAATCAGCAGTAAAATAAGCAGTAGTTTGAGCTGCATCACCTACCTTAGCACCTTTTAAGTACAATGTACCTTCACCAATTTGAACTTGATTATCATCAAACAATGCTGCTGTGAAATCTTTAGTATATCTCCAGTCACCTAAAGAAATCATACCTTTCAATCTCAACTTACTAGTAGCAAAGTAATCTGCTTCAAGCTCTATACCATTATGACGAACATCAATATCTGTAAATTGAGCTGAACCATCAACACCTTGAGAATTACTCAATGATACTGTTTGGAAACGATTTCCCCATATAGTAGAATAAGCATTAACATTAACAGTTAAATTCTTAGCATTATAACCATAACCTACTTCAAATGAAATAATTTCTTCATTTTCTAGATCTGGGTTAATTGTGTTTCCATAATTAGGGAATACAGCACCAAATTGAGCTTGACGTGAAATGTATCCTGTATTTACAAATATATTATGTACATCAGAAACGTTGTAGTTAACACCACCTTTTGCATATCCACCTAATTGATTATGAACATCTGAGATAGGCATTTCTGGTTGGTCGAAATAATCTTTACGTTGGAAAGATTGATTTGATAAACCACCTTGAATTACTGCATTGTACTTACCGTCTTTATTATACTCAACTAAACCATTCAAACCTTGCCATCCTACAACACCTACGTTATAATAGTCAATTTTTGGACCGTTTAATCCTGTATTATTAAATGGACTTGCATTAACTGTAGTGTTAATAATTTGACCATTTGAATTCTTATTTCCTGTTGAATAATATCCATCAAGACCCATCAAGTTATTTACTACACGATAGTGATAACCTGTATAAGAACGTAAATCAACACCAATTGATGTTTTAAAATTACCAAATTGTCCTTCTAAATTAGATATAGCACCAACCCAGTCATGTGAATTCATAGAAGCTCTACGTATAAGTACAACTCTATTAACATTACTATCGCGGAAACCATTTGATCCTATCATTTGACCATCAAATCCTGAAATATCACCAGTATAACCATCTGTTGAGCTTTGATTTGCTGCAACAATTGCATCGAAATCAATAGCACCAGTAATAGAATCACGTGCACCTTTACCATCTTCAAGGTAGTGCTCTGTTAAATCCTTTCTAAAAGGTAAAATGTCAGTTGCAGATCCTCTATAGTTATTACCTCTTGGACCTGTTCCTCCACCTCTACCAGCTGAACCATACAATGAGGTAACTAGTTTAAGGTTGTCTGAAATTTCCCAATCCCAGTTGAATGTTGCTAATGGCTTATTATAGAAATTTCTACGCATAGAAAACTCTTCACCATTTAACATACCACCATTTGAATTCCATCTACGATTAATATCGCCAGTTTCTAGATCATCTCTATCTCCATGGAAATTTTGATAATCACGAATAGATACCCAAACGTCTCTTTGATGATGTTGTTGTCCTGCACCTAAAAAGGTAAAGTTTAAGCTATGATCTGAACCTTCTGGAGCATAACCTACAGCAGCAAAGTAGTTATAACCTTCACCTGCAGTACTGTTAATGTATCCATTACCTAACCATCTACTTAGAAGGAAAGATGTTGCCCATCCACTCTTATTTTTACCACTATTCCAAACAGCTGATGTTTTAAAGTAACCATCGTTACCTGCCATTTGAGTCAATGATCCACCTGCTTTTTTATCAGCAGCTTTTGTATAGATACTTACCGTACCACCTACAGAAGGGACTGCTAATTTAGAAGCACCAAGACCTCTCTGAATCTGGATACCAGAAGCAACGTCTGTAAGACCTTGCCAGTTGGACCAGTACAATCTACCATTTTCCATATCATTAACAGGTTGCCCGTTAATAAGGAATGAAGTGTTGGTTTGATCAAATCCTCTTAAAGAGATCCTTGAATCACCATACCCACCACCTTGCTTGGTAGCGTACACACCTGGAGTTGTGTTCATAATTTCTGGGAACTCTAAGTTACCAGTCTTTAAAGAAATCTCTGCCATAGAGATTGTTGATACTGCTATTGGAGTTTCTCTCACTTTAGCAAGATCAATGACTCCTGATGAAACTACTATCTCTTCGAGCATAGTTGCATTCATTACAGAATCAATGGCATTAATGTCAGCGTCTGTACTTGTTTGACCAAGAGCAACGTTAACAGAAAATAGCATACCAATTAATAGGAATGCGAATTTACCTTTTTTCATTGTTTTGAATTTAGTTAATATTAATGAATTGTGAATATAATAAAAAAAGGCGGCCAAGGCCACCTTCAATTATTCTTTTTGAATAAAAAGTCAAATTATTATTTATATAAAAGTAAGTACTATTCATATTTTTTATAATTATCTTAACATACATATTATAAAACTTTTGTTAATTAATTCTAATTTTTTATGATATATAAGAATTTAAAAACTTATCGAGTCCCATTATATGTTTAATATAACCCCCCATGTTATGATCTGCAGTATTAAAAGGAAGCATCTTTACGTTAGGCATATCTTTTATATGATCAAATTGATTTACATCAAAAGAATTAAGTACTGGGACACATACATCAATTTTAGTAGAATAATTAATACTACTTAAATGATATTTTAAATCTACACAATACATATCACCTTTGTATAAATTATCTAATTCCTTCATCCAGGGGAAATCTTTTAGATCTTTACTTAATAAAGTTTGGGGTGAAAAAGCAACTACTTGATTAACATTTAATAAAGTTCCAAATAAAATTGCAGCAAAGGCTCCAGCTGAGTTTCCTATGCATATTGTTGTTTGGTATTTAGAAGAATAGCTTTTAATTAATTCTACTGTACTTTCTACACTATTATGTTTTTGTGAAATCCCATTTTGATACCAAATTCTTTTAGGATCTTTTACGAATAAAGAATCAACTTTAAGATTTTTTACTGATGAGTTAAATTCAAACATAGACATACCCATCTTTTGATGGAGCCCTCCAAAAGATACTAATAAGGTTTTATTTCCTTTTGGATTATACTGTATATTTTCGTCTTCAATCACAATTTATGATATATTCCATGAGATAGCTATCCTAGATTCCGTACTATCATTTGGTAATACTGCATGCCTCACATAAGGTGGGAAAACGGTGTAATAACCTGTAGCCGGGTAAAGATATGTGTTAGTCCAATTTAAAGGATTTGTACTATCTTTTTTAGGGATTTGAGTTAATAAAGCTGGAAATACTGGAGTTTCAAATTCTAATGGAGAACTATTTTCTGGTACTTGAAGATACCAAACACCTGAAAGTAAACAATTATAATGAGTATGGGATTTATGAAAACTACCTTTTTCTAAAGCATTTGCAATTAAAAATATCTCACCCTTTAAGAAATCTGAATCATAACCCAATTGATCAAGATATTGTTTGCTTACATTAAAAACAAACTCTTTCATCAAGTCCATTTCTGGGTGTTCTGCTAATCTAAAGTCATCTTGGTTATGAGTTGTTTTACCTTTCCAAAAAAACTCAGTATCTGCTTGTTCTTCTAAAATTTTATTAATGATAGGTAAGTAATGATTTGCTAATTCTGTGTTCCATCCATAACCCATTGATGTTGGGAAATATGATTCAATTTTTACGTCTGTCTCTACCATAATTACTTATACCAACCTGTATAGCTGATCCTTTTATTATTTATTCCTTGTGCTACTTCACTTACTAAATGTGGCGCACCTTCTTTATTTTCCCATTTTGTATCAAAAATAGATAAAGTATTAAATGGAGGTGATATTGTTTTGTTTATAGTTTTCCAATCCCAATCCATTCTCATAAACAAACCTCCCATTTCAGGTTTCCAACCTTTTGACATGTGAAAAACAAATGCAATTCTTCCATTTGAACCATCAGTATGAGGACCATTATAATGACCTGGACCATAATTAGAAATAAAGGTACTACCTTCACTGTATTCTAAATTTTCATATCCAGTAATGCTGGACAAGTAGTCTAGAAATCTTTTATCTTGAAATATTTTTAAATATGAATGTAGTTGAACACTTAAATCACTAGTTCTTCTATAAATGTAACTAAAAATACCTTGATTATTTAAATCATGGCAATGGGCTATTCTTTGAGGTATACTAGGATCATTAGATTTAGCCCTATACATATGGTAATATGAAGGATTATCTATAGCAGATTGTTCATAATCAAAATCAGGATCGGGGTATAAGATTAAATCCCACCAATCATCAGGTTGGTTAAAATAATAATTATGAAGTGTATTTATTTGAGTCTCAGGGAATAAATTAGTAATATTTACTGCTTGATTTTTATTCCATTGTTGTTTATAATCCTCTAGATTATTTAACTGTAAATTAAAGTTACCAGTATCAGTATCAGGATTCATTCCAAGGTCCATACGTTGCCTACTATCTGAAGGGATTTCAGGATGAATTTGGTTGGTTTGAGGGTGAAATTGAGATGTAGTTTTATCTATAGATTGAACAGGTGTTGATACTAAACCTGCTTGTTCATCTATTGTTTGTTGATAACCATTTTGGGAGAAATCACCTCCCTGTTGTCCTTTGATCATAACTAATTAGTTTTTTTTATCAAATATCTGTGTTGTCAAAAAATTCGAAAAATTCATTTTCCCAATTCGAAGAATTATCAACTGTCATTTCCATATCATCATCTCTTGATGCATCTATAAATGAATCGCTTTTTAGATAAGTTTCAATTTCATCATCTGAGTATTTATCTCCTAATATAGTATTAAAGAAATTAAATTCAGTTTCATCAACTACGTTTTCACTTAGGAAATTTTTCCATTTAGTTGTATACCCTTCTTCCATACTATCAATTGAATCCATATCTGCTAAATCGTCTTCATCTTGAAAATCTATACCTAAAGCAAAATTATCTACAAAATCTTCCATTTTCATAGAAGGTCTTGCATACATCCAATCTCCAGTTTGTGGAGCCCAAAGATAAGCATAATCAGTTCCATCCGCTGAATCTCTAAAATATTGTAAGGAAGAAACTAAATCACTATCACCAACTGTTCTTGGTGCTTCTTGATTATTAGCTTCTATATCTCCTGTTTCTGGGTCAACAAATGAAACATATCCCATATTAGCTATTTCTTTAGCTTTTTCATCTGTAGAATAGTGTTTATTTAATGCAACTCCTAAATTTTCAGGGTAACCATCATAATGGTTATATGTTGTAGTAATTGTATTGTCTGGATTTAGATAACCAATAAGTGCTCTTGTAGCCATAATCTAATTTTATTTATATGTTATAAATATACGAAAAATAACTTAGGAAAACAAATCTATTGCCATTTTTCTGCATTAAAATCTTTAGAAGATATTGTTAATTCTTCAGCTCTAAATCTAGGATCTACTCTTTCTATTGTTTCCAAAATGTCTGGTATTGAGTTCCAAAATATAGAATTTTCAGATTCTTTATTATATTCATTATCTACAAAATATTGAATTATAGTATTAGTATCTAAAGTAATAAAACCATGAGCATAACCAACAGGACAGTAAACTGCATTACCAGCTTCAATAGCATAATAATGCATTTTACCATACTCTTTACTTTCAGGTTTTATGTTAACCATAAAATCAATAATAGCCCCTTGTATTACTTGAATGAATTTTGATTGTTGGTATGGTTGTTTTTGGTAATGTAAACCTCTTAAAGTCCATTTTTTTGGATTAATGCTAATATTAGATTGAATCCATTTTTTATTTAATACACCTTCACCTTCAGTTAATTGGGATGGATAAAATATACCTCTTTCATCTGTAAAAACATCTGTATAAAAATGTTGAGGGTTTTCCTTTTCTAAACAAGGTATACAAGCCATAATAGTAGGTTTTTTATCTTAAATAAATATTATAAATTATACTTAGACTTATATTTTTCTATAAATGAAGATCCAACACTTAATTCTAATATTTCTGCAGTACTAGGAACTCCAGCAAGTTTATCTTGAGTTATAATCCAGTCAATACTTTCGTTTCTCCAAACTTTCATTTTAGTTTTAGCATTTGAACGATTTGACGTTTTAAAGACCATTACTACTGGTTGTTTATTGTATGCTTTACCTTTTTCAGGTTTAACAACTGGGAATTTTTCACCTTTAGCTGGGAAATGGTCTACTCTATATGCACCATTAGGGTATTTATCAAGATCAAAATGATAAACTAATTTATAACCTAATTCTGGTTTGGTTGGTGTTTCATAACACGTTTGAACATATTTAGTTCTCCTTACTGCTTCTTCTGATGGTCTACCTCTACTCATAGATCATTAATTAAATCGTTAATATCACTTACTGCTAACTCACATTCGTGATCTTCGCTTTCACCATCTTCAACTTCCATATTGGCTAAAGCGTAAAATTCCATAATTTCACTTCCTAATGAAGGGTGTTTTTCAACTACTTCTTGACAGTACTGGTATAAATCTCTTAGTGTCATAGCTTACCTGTTTCAAATGGATCAAAATTAACATCTTCCTCAATTGCGATTTGAGTATCTAAGTACTCTGTAATTCGCTCTTGAGTTGACTCATTTAATACCTCAAACTCATTTGATATTTCAGTAAGCCTTTTTAACATTTTTAGCACATCAATATTATCTAACATAACTCTTATTTTACGGCTTCTTGCCTTATTCAACACCGTGAATATACGAACCCTATCTTGGGTAACCAAGCATTTTATTGATTATTTATATCTTTTATATTTAATAGATGAGCGTACAGGGTTTTTATCTATGTTATATAGTGGGGTTAATTCATTGATAAATGCTCCCTCAATTGTTTCAATTGTTTTTTTATCACAATTAAAAGGTTTTATAACCCACTTAAATGTCCAATTGCTACCTTCTTCTCTTAGGGTTTTTCTAAATACACTTTCGTATCCATTTTCATATTTGAAATAATTTCTATGATTGGATTCTAATCTATCTATAGTAACACCTGATGAACCTATGTAGGCTATTTCTCCGTTTTCAGTAATACACTTGTAGATACCATTCATATTATACTGCAAATATTTTATTTAAACGAGCACTACCTACAAAACCATATGTTTGTAGTTTTTCATGTAAATCAAAATCAAGATATGAATTCCATTCATCTACCATCCGTTTGCTTAAATTGGCATTATTAATAGCATCAATAACAGCACCTCTAATTTCAATTGGTAAGTGATGATTTTCACGTTCGTGTTCTGTTGAATTTAACCATTTAGCGTATTCTTCTTGACTCATACCACTATTTAATATTTTAGCTAATACATCAATTTCATCAATATAATGATCTCCAGTAACTTCATCACCATCATCAAATGCTTGATTCATTAATACTCTTAAACGTTTGATTTCTATTTCTAATTCTAATCTATGCATAATTTATTTAATATTTAATTCTTCCATCACTTCTTTCATGTGACGGCATTTACGGTCTTTTGCTCTATATTGACCCATACAATTACAAGTTACTTTAAATTCACTAACCTGCTTTACTACATACCAGCTATCTGGATCTGATTTTGATTCAAATTTCCATTCTCTTGGATTTTCAATTTTAGTACTACCTTTTTTTCTCCCACGAGTTTCCTCTTCAGCTACCTTAATATCAGCAAGAGTAGTTTGTGGTAATACTTCAATCCAATCTGGTGTAAGATATGTTTTACCATCTGCTGGAGATGTCATTAAGCCATGATATGGGGTTCTTGATTCATAATGGAATCTACTTACACCTACAAATGAACCTAATCCTTTAGGCTTGTATGTAAATTGTGAATCTTCAGTGTACATAATACGGGTTCTAAGATGACCGTATTTATTTAAATTTTTAAATTTCCAAAGTGGCATATGTATAACCTTTATTTATAATGTAAATATACGAACAATTTTTGGAATAACCAAATATTATGGCATATTTCTTATTTTAAATACTCCCCAATATAAATCCGTAAATTCAGGATCTAATACTTCATTAATAACCTCACCATTAATTTCAACTATTTCACATTTAGTAGGTTTATAATCTAAGTTAAATTCAAAGGTTGAAGCTTTATCTAATATTATATGTTTATTATTTCCAAAATTAAATGTTATACTATAGATATGTTGTTTTAATTCCCAAATAAATACGTTAACATTATTATTATCTTCGTCCCAACCAATATTACAATATGTTATATATTGTAAAGTTTTTGGAAAATCTTTTGGTATATCACCATGTTTTCTTAACCCTGTTGATGTTAAGGTAGCTGGTAGGTTGGGTTTGGTTTTTAAGATATGATAGTTTAATTCACTTACTTTAAAACATTCTTGCATAAAATCTTCAGAAATAAAATTATCACGCCTAGTAATTAAGTCACGATAAAAAGTTTCTGTCATTACACCCTTTAATTTGGTAAAACTAGGATTAATTTTAAAACCTATAGAAGTTCCATCAAGCCCTTTTTCAGGTTGATGTTTAACAGGAGTAAATTTATGACATATTACTTCGTGGTCAATTAATTTATCTAAACATACTTCTCTAAATGGTTGAAAATTAGTTAAATCTACATCATAAACTAACCAATAAGCTATTTCATAACCTAAATTTCTAACAAAACCTAATGATTTTACTATTTGTTCTAAAGCAGCATACCCATAATCAGGAAACCAATTTGAAATATATTTCCCTTCAGCTATTGACCAATGATTTAATGTTCGTTCTTGTATAATTGGGTTTGATTTATCATAAATCCAATAATCACACATTTTTTGTGTTGACTCTGGGATAGGATATCTACCAAATACTAAAACATCTAATCCTAATTTTTTTGCTTTTTTAATACTAGTTTCTAAAGCATTTAATTTAGCTTTTGTATTACAATATGAACCAAATATAACTATTTCTTTCATTCGAATTCTGGGGTTACTACACCTCTTTGTGAGACTACTTCTGAGGACTTACGATTAGCAAATTTAATTGCTGCGCTTTCATCTTTTAATTGATAGTATTTTACTATAAAAGCAGCTGTAAATGTATCACCAGCACCTGAAACATCAATAGTATCTTGGGGGTTAGGTGATTCAAATAATATATTTTTATATTCAGCACCTTTTTTACCTAAAGTAGTAATAATATTATCTTTAGTTAAATTTGGGTTATTTAATTTTTCAGATTCGTTTAATTTAACAAATGTAAAACCTTCAATAATATCATCAGTTAACTTACGTTTACTATCTAGAATAGATAAAGTTGATTTACGAGCAATTTCTTTTAAATCAGCGTTTGATAAAAACCCCTTATTATAATCACTAACTATTACAATATCAGCTTCAGCAATAGAAGAATCAATAAACATACTCCATTGGAGATGGTCATCAAATTTTTCACCCTTATCTACTCTAAGAAACATATGATTTGATTTTTCTTCTACGTAGCGTGTTTTAACAATTTTTTTCTTTTGAGTAATATTAGCCATTATAGCTTCAGGTGATAATGCTTTCACATTAGCAAATGTATTACCTGCCATTCCTGGGTTTTCAGTCGATTTAATTGGGTTTAAAACAGGTACTGGTGCCTCTGGTGATAATCGTTTAGCATCGCAGTAAACGAATTCATCAACACAAGTTTCTCCTATTACTAATACTTTCATTTTCTTTTGATTCTTGAAGTTCAATACTTAAAGCATTACATAATGATATTATAGTACCAGGTTCATACTCCATCATATAAACAAAGTCATTATCTGACATAATCTGCATTACTTGTAGGACAGATAATTTACTTACCATAGTCACTAAAACGTGGCTGTGAGGGTTTTTTCTTTTTAACAGCATTTTTAAAGTTTGGATAGTTAGATTTAGCCCAACTATGCCATTCCATAAATGTTTCGTAACGTTGTTTTGCGCTTGTATTACTCATTATTTAATTGTTTTTCTATTTTATTCCAATATTTTTCGGTTCTTTTTATTTTATAACCTTTAGGACCACCATTCCAATTACGAGCAATAACTTCATTATTACTATCTTTATGATGGAAATTTTTCCAAACCATAAACATACGTATTGATTGTTGACGATCAAACCTATCTTTTAAATTGAATAGGTTTGTTTTACCTTGAATTTTTAAGATTCTATTAACTTCTCTAACCATTATAGGTCTAATTTGTAATACACCTATGGCTTCATTTCCTATAAGATGCCTGTCGCCAATAGCAGAATCATCACCATTAGACTCAACAAAAATAAGGGCATTGAGAAGGTCTCCATCTGTAATAACAGGTTGAATGTTCTTAGGCTTAATTTCGATAATAGTTTCTTCATAACATACTTCTAATGTTTCTATATTACCACTATTAATAAATAATGGTAAGAGACTTAATAACATAACCTTTTTCATACAATTATTTTTTTAATTCTTGTATTGCTTTAGCAATTCGAGCACAACCTTCATAATCTTCGTTACGCTCATGAATTTCTAAATTCTGCTGTAATGTACTAAGAATATCTCGCCTATCCAAGGTTATATCAAAAATTTGTCCTTCTTCTTCAACATGAATTTCTAAAACAGGTATAAAACGTTTTTTACTTTTTAAATTTTTTAATGCCACTTCAGTTATAGCTTTGGAAATTTTAAGATCTTGATCTTGAAGCATCATTTCAAATTCTTCTATACTTTTTATTCTAATTCGTTTTACCATTTAAAATAGGTCTAAAAATTTACCGTCTGATTTCTTATCCCGTAATTTACTAAGTTTTTCTTGGTCTTCCAACATTTTATCAGCTAGTTTTTCTAAATGTTTAGACTTTTGATTGTCATAATCATTAACTAACTTATCATGTTTACGTTTTTTACGTGCTAATTTACTTTTACGTTTTTTCATCGTCTGGATACTAAGGAATAAGGGTCATCGCTTTCATCTTGATCGCTTAAACCTAGTTTTTCTAATTGTTGTTTTTGGTAATCATCTAATTCCCATTCTACCTCACTTTGATATGTTGGGACATGGTCTTCTATACCCTTAATCTGTTTGTCGCTAAATATATCTCCTACTTGTAGGAAATAATGATTGTAACAAAGTAATTCTATGTTTTCTTTTCGATAATTATTTTTATTATTATCTTTAAAATTAAGTAATAATGGTATCTTATAATCGTTTACTCTACGTTCATGAAAACCACATACTGAACATTCTTCTTTTAAATATCCCTCAGTTATTAATCTATATTTTAATTTATCAGGACTAAATGATGAAGCATCTATTCTGCCTTCAATAATATCTAATAAAGCAGGTTCGGGTCCATCTGCTCTTAAAAATTTAGGTATACCTTTACCTGCCTGATTTAAATGTTGGTCAAATAAATTACTGTAACCCTTTTCCGTTGCATCATATGTTTTAGCCCATTTTTTATAGTGTGTATAAGAAACATGCAAATAGCGAGCAGCAGCTTTATTACTCAATGTTTGAGACATAGCTGCCAATATTAATTCTTTATTAAGTGGTTTCGCGCTTGGCATTAATCTTCAATAAATACTATTTCATTAAATGTGTGATCACCTTCTCCAAATTGAGCATTAATTGCTTTTTTAGGTTTAGTTTCACTACAGTTAACACAAAAACTATAATTAAACTTAGTTAGTCTAAGTTCAGGCATTGGTTCTTGACAAACCGAACAATTTATATATTTTATGTCTTTCATATCGAGTTTTATTGGTTACTCAATACATATCACAATTTTTGTAAAAACTTCCACAAATCTAGAGGGGTTTTTAATGTATAAACTTTTCCATTTTTATCTTCTACTCCTAATAACTTACCATCTTCAGCAAATCTGTCTAAAACCCACCACCAAATTATATCAGCTTTATTATAACCATATTTAGCTATAATTAAATTTTCTATTGCATGATAATAATATTGACTAAAACTAATTAAATCAACTCCATAATCATTATTCAATTCATGCTCAGCATGCCAAATATGTTCTAACGTTTCTATTGTGTCAATAAATAATGTTATTTCACGTTCAGCTTCGGTTTTAGGTGATTCTTTTATATTTAAACCATTTCCATATTTATTTTGAAGGATTTTTTTCATTTAAATTTAGTTAATAATTTAGAATTGGTTTGTGGATCATGTTCTATTGTTTGACCCCATTTATTTGAAAAAAAGTAATGTGCTTGTTTTTCTTTTTCACTACTAATTTGATTCATTAAAGGATCTCTTCTAGTTGCTATACTACCAAAATGATATAAATGTAAATCATAAACTCTAACCATTTCAAAACCTACATATTCACACTTTAACATAAAATCCCAATCAACAACATGAGGTGAAGGATAATAAACATCTAACCCCCCAACAGCCATATAATCAGGTTTATACATTAAGAAAGGCCATTGTGATCCTGATTTTTCATGAGGTGGGATAGGAAGTGATGCTTCGTATTCCCAGAAAGTTTTTAAATTGAAAGATTCTGGAGTCCCTAAATTTTTAATATGGGTTTGTTTAAACATTGAAGGTTGAGCTTCAATCTGGTTGATTGTAATTACTTTACCTTTTTGACAATATGGTTTTAATTTTGTATCCCAATGTTCAGGAAAAACATTATCATCATTTACTATTAAAATAAAATCATTAGATGCATTATAAACTCCCCAATTTGTGGATGTAATAGCACCCTTATTATCATTAAAATTTACTATTTTAGTTTTAGGGTATTTATCTAATACTTGTTGGTTTAAATCTTTAAATCCATCAACTACCACAATAATTTCATTATCACCATCTTGACCCTTAAATATTGAATTTAAACAAATATCAAGTACATCTGGTTCTTTATATGTTGGGATTATAACTGAAATCATAAAGTATCGTAGTAAGCATTTTGTTTTTCTTGGCGTTCGATTGTTTTATTATGAATTAAAGCAAAATCTTCTTTTATAGGTAAAACAGCATGTGTAGCATGCCCAATAATTTTTTCATGTACCTCACCATGCCATCTAATACGTGGATCATTTCTATATAATCTCCACTGCATATCAGGCCAATTTACTCTACCTTTTTCATCAACTTTCCAACCCCATTTTTGAATATGGGCCTCAGTCAATCCTTCTACTTTATTAATACGTGGAACTCTCATTAAATCTACCCCTTGATTAATCTCTAACACTTGAGGGATTATCTTTATCATGTATTCATTAAGCATTTCGTCAGCATCAATCTGGAATATGTAATCGCCTTCACACATTCCATTTAAACGATTTTTCATGTCTGAAAAATTGCCATTGAATTTAAAAGGTTTCCATCTAAATAAGGTCCTTTCAACATTCATTTTACGTAAATAAGTTTCTACTCCAGGATCTCCATTTTTTGAATCATATAATACTACAATTTCATCTTCGGGGCGTTTGTTATCTAGTAAAAATTTAATTAAATGTTGAATTTCTACTAATTCATTACAAACAGGGATTGCATAACTTAATTTCATATTTTAATTTTCAAAAACACCAATATATTCTAAAGCATCCATAAAATCACTTTCAGGATAATATTTTATAGTAGTCATATCCATTTTAAATTCATAATCTTTACCTTTAGCTTTAAATGATTCTTTCTCTTCTTTAGGCATAGGAACTGCTTTTACAGCGGACCACATCCACTTTTCAGCACTTTGACCCTCAGCAAATACCATTCCCTTATTTGGGATATTTACAGTATTGGGCATCCAAATTAAACCTGTTTTTTCATCTTCACCTGATATTTCTTTATAAAGTTTAGGTAAAAGAGCAAATTGTTCTTCAAAAAATTGTTCATCTTTTTTCATTAATGAATTTGTAATGAAACCACAACCATAACACATATAGTTTTTAATCTCATTATTTACTTCTTGTACATAGCATGCGTCACTTCCACATCTATCACATATTGTTAAATTATCTACACTCATAATGTTGGTAAGGTTAATTCTGGGATTGCTAATTCGATTTGTTTTGGGAATTCTGGGGCAAAAGCAGTAAGAAGATTATCTAATTTATCTTTCATACTTTCCCAATCAAAATTTGTTTTACTATAATGGGCCTGACGTTTTGCTAGTTCAGAATATTTTTTATAATTTTCAAATACAGATTTTAATGATTTTGAAATATCCTTGTGGTCTGGGGAGAACCATTGGCTTTCTTTTAATAACATTGGGTTAGCAGCACTAGGATGGACATTTTCTAGTTTACCATTAATTAATGTAGTAAATTTAGGATTAAGAAAATCCATATGACCACTCCATTTTGTTGCAATTAATGGTTTTTTAGTTAAAGTAAATTCTAATAAAGGTCTACCGAATCCCTCACCTTTAGTTAAACTAACCATAGCTTTAACTTTAGAATGATTATAAAGAGAATTCATTTCTTTATCTGTAAAATCACCGTGAAGTAAATATATGTTAGGAAGATTTCCCTTACAACTCTGTTTAATTACATGAATTTTTCTAAGAATCTCATTTTTATCCATGTAAGAACTATTAGCACCCGATGTTTTAAGAATTAATGCTGGTTGTTTAGATTTATTTTTAAAAGTCTCTAAAAAGGCCTTAACTAATAACCCAACATTTTTTCTATCTTGGCCTATTTCCCCTTGTAACCAATGACCTACAAATAAGAAAGCAAATGATTCCTTAATATCAAAATCAATCATACATGGTTTATTATCTGGGAAGTAGGTGTCTAAATTAACTCCTTCAAATAACACTTCAATAGGTTTTTCAAGGCGAATAGAACTTATAGTTTTACCTGCTTTATCTTTCTTTTCCCAAACGGCATTCTTAAATGAGGTTTTAGAGTGTTCTGATGATACCAAATTTAAATTCATTCTGTTCATACCTTCAACCCATGCTCCATTTGCTAATGTAGTTTCAATACCTGCTGTAATTCCAATATTAAATTTTCCCATAGGTTGAAATTCATTAGGTACGGTTATCTGAGCCCAAAATTCAGGTTTATCGATTAATTCTTCATTTAAAATATGGTTATTTAAAAATTCCCATTCTGGATGATCATCGCAAAATCCAAATCTAGTGTTTCCCCAAGGTTGGGAAATTAATTTAACTTTATATTTATCTGTTTTAATAATAGCTTTAACAACATCTCTACTACGAGCTCCATAACCAGAGTAAGTATCAAAAGGACAACTAATTAAAAATAAGGGTTTCATTAATATAATAATTTATGTGGAACAGTTTCTATTTTATACTCATTAGTATTAATAAATTCAAATTTTTCTCTTGGTTGGAAATCTTCAAATGTTTTATCAATACTTTTGATTACACGTTGAGCTTGATGTTTAGCAGTAAAACCTGCTTCATCTCCTATTGCCCATTTATAACCTTTCATCCCTGATTTTTTTCGTTGTTCAGGGGACATTTTATAAAGCTTCATAATTTGTTTAGAAGCATCTTCGGGATCACAAGTATCATCCCAAATATAAGGAGTTTTAGGAGAACCTTTTAAAGAACGTGATGAGGGGTAAACAGGATAAGCCCATTTACCATGTTTTTTATAAGTACCTCTATGATTAGAAGGAAAATTAGAATCAAAGTCAATCCAATTTCCATTTTTATCTTCAAATCTCATTTGATCTTGCATACCACCTGTTACATTAGCAATTATAGGAGTGCCTGTTAGTAAGGCTTCAGTAAGAGATAAACCCCAACCTTCGTTTGAGGTTAATAAAATCTGAGCATCTGCTAAATTATATAGGTAATTTAGATGTTGAGCTGATAATTTATTAGTAGAAAATCTAATATGAGGGCTATTCTCTCCAAAAATTAAGTTAGCTATTGCAGAAAGATCTGTACCATGATCACTAACTAATTCTGTATGAAGTATGAATACACATTTATCTGCTTTTTCTTTAGGTAATTCATCTAAAAAATACTTCCAAGATAACATTGTATCTGGGATGTTTTTACGTCTGATGTTTCTAGAATTAAAGAATAAAATAAAATCTTTATCTTCAACATTTAATTGTTTTTTAAATGTAGTAAATTCTAAATCTTCTACTATAATAGGATGAAAAACTTCGGTATTCATACCATGAGGTACATAATCAATAATTTTAGTTTTAGCTTTATCCCCCAAAACCATTTTATTGATGTTAACTGTTTGCTTAGAAATACCTAATAGTGTATCAACGGATTCATAAAATCCCTTATTATACATAGGAGCAGGTAAATCATCCCAAATATTTAAATAGATAATAGGAATTTCATTTCTAACCTCATTTTCAATTTGGAACAACCACTCAAAGTAACGTGGATCTGTAATTAAAAATATAGCATCAATTTTATGTTGCTTTCTTAAGTTACGTAAAATTTTAGGATCCCCATAACCATCATTTGGTTGAATTTTAACACTAGCATCTTTAATTCCTGCTAATTTATTAGTTTCTTCCGAAATATCAATTATTTTACCTTTATCAGGGTGATTCATTGCTGCCCCTAAGTTAAACCAATTATAACGGTGGGATGTATGTAAAACTATTTCTTTACCTACATTGCCTACACCTGATGGGAATCTGATATCATCAGTAAGCAACAAAATATTTTTCCGTTGCTCTTTAGGAATATAACCTTCTTTCATTTACTTAAAGTTCTAAGTTGTTGTGATTATTTATTTTTTTTCTAAAATCTTCATTTGTAAGATATAAATGAATAGCGCGGTCGGCAAGTTTCTGGAAAGAGAACTTACGTTTTACACACTCAATTTTAAATTCGTTGAATAAATCACTTTTGATTTTAACACTTGTAAGTGTTTTTTTATCTGTACTAGCCATAACGTTATTTATTATATTTTTATATACGTATATTATTATCCTTCAAAAGTCGCAGAACATAAATGTGTTTTGAAGTAAGAACACCATTTACAATTATTATTAATTAGAGCAGGCATATTCTTCTCATTATACCCCTCAGATGTAAAACAATTATCTAAAAATTCATTTAGTGATTTTGTTGCTCTATTAATTGAAGTTTTACCTGAGGGGGGTCTGAATTGTTGGATACGTTTTATTACAAAATCTTGTGATTCATATAACTTACGTTTTACAATAAAGAACTCAATATCAATATCATCTATTGGGATATTATATTGTTGAGAAAAGAATTTTTTATATAGAACTAACTGATGTTGCTTTGATTTGTCTTTTTTAGCTTTATCATTCCACCCTCGTGTCGAGGTTTTTATATCGATTATAATGAATTTATTTGTATTTTCATTATACATCACGACATCAAGGAAGCCCATGTATTTAACGCGTGGTAAATGCGGATTTGGCGCCAATACAATTGGTATTTCACAACCTACTAACCACCAACCACGTTTAGAAAAATAATTTCTTCTATTTTTTCTAATATAATTTATAATTTCAACACCGTCGGAATAGAATTCTCGAAGTGTTTGGGCGTCAGTAAAATGCTCTCCTTTATTTTGTTTATAAGCTTCTGCATAACAATCTCTTAATCGGGTTTCAAAATCTGTTTCTAAATCTAACTCATCAGCTTTTACTGCACTTTGATTATACATAACATCAAGGTACATTTGCAATGTCTCATGTAATGCAGTCCCAAAAGTCATATGAATGCTTTGTTCCTTTATTTTATGACCATCTCTATATTGTAGAGCCCATTTTTTAGGACACTGTGTATACATTGATAGCTGGGAGTATGAGATATTTTTCTCATAAGCAAAATCAACCGGTTTAGGTGGATTATTTTTTATATTCCTAACTATTTGAGGAGCTTTTTTCTTAGCCATTATCTTTAATTACTAAATAAGACACTGGGTCTTCGTTATAAAGAGTATAATTTAGATCAGTAAAATATTTTTCTATACTTGTTTTATCTTTATTAGATAAGTTGTTATGTTCAAATATAATAAAATTAGGTAATAACTCCACGTTTATTGCTTTAAGTATTTCAGCATCATACCCTTCAATATCTAAATGTAGCCAATCTAATTTTTTATTTGGGGTAATTTGATTTATTAAATCATTAATTGAAATAGAGTCACGTAAATTGGAATTAATTTCTTCTTTTTCCCAACTTCTAATTACATTTTCTTTAACAGAATTAGTATAACCCTTACCTCCTTCAAAAAATTCTACTTTAGAACCATCTGTAGTAACTAGATTTTGAATCAAATTTACGTTAGAGAGATTTTGGTAATTTTTTTTAAGTTTTTTAAATTGAGGGGTTGATGCTTCTACTAAAGTTGTTTTAGTAAAATTACCTAAAGTAGGTAAAACCCATTCTCCAAACTCACCATCATGAGAGCCTATTGCTAAACCTTGGGGGTTATTTAAGTTTTGGCAGTACATCTGTAGTGCTTTGTCTAAATAACTTCCATCTTCTAAAATATTAAATTCCCTATTAATAACAATTTTACCTTTAGAATCCTTTATTTCAATATCAAAAATAGAATCATTAGAAAAAGTTGCCCAGCTGTAGTCCCCCAATTGACAGTTCCATGTAGTTTCTTTACTAACATGAGATTTAACATTTAAAGTTAAAGGTAAATTATGTAGCATAGAAACTTGTTTAGTTTCTACTCTTATATTTGGGTGATTATATTGAATATTAATCATTAAATTATTTAATCGGTAAATATACGAAAGGATTCTCGGGTAACCAAATTTATAATTGTATTTGTTTTACTCCAAAATCTTTTCTTTGAGTTTTTGAAATAAAACCTTTTGTTTCTTTTAAAATAGAGTATGGAATATCTAAATAATCTGTTTTTAAATTTTGTTTTTGAATATTCCAATAATGTTTTTTCATTAATGAATTTCTTTCAAATTTATCAACTTCATCACCATATATAGTTCTGTATTTGTTTTTTTCAACATTAAACCAATGAGGATGCCAATCAATTCTATCTTCACTTTTAGCAATATCTTTATTATCTCTATCCATCCACAAAATGATAGTATTTTGGGATTGGATTTGGTCTAAAACATGGGATACAGCAGGACATTGTACTACAATATTTTCTTGAGAAAGAACATTTAAAAATCCTTCTGCAGTATGAGTACCAAATTCTTGTTCATCAATATGTTTATATTCTAAATCTTGAGATAAAGTAAAAGCTGCATAAGTAGTACCTGATCTTTGAGGTCCTGAGACTATTATTCTTGAGTAGGAATGTAATTTGGATATTAAGTCATTATAGGTCATAGGTCTTCAAAATAATTTAAATTTCTCCATTCAGGAGTATTAATAAATAAAAGTTCATCATCTACATAATATTTTTCATCTTCTATAGATTCAAGTTTATATGCAGTTAATTCTTTAGGAAAATATTCTGATTTAAGATTAGAACTTAAAAAATTATGTGGAATTATATTTGAATTTTTATCTTGAATACTTAAGGTTAAGTTATCTGTGATTATTAGAATATTATTAGAAGATTTATCAAACCCTAAATAGTAGTTTCCAGATTTAAATTTATAGTTAGAACTAGCACTATCAAATGTAGTAGGGATTGCATCAGATTTAGGGAGGATTTGGACTTGCTTTAAATATAGAGATAAAGATGAGTACCAATACTGTTCACATAGTGTAGGAAGTTCTCTTTTTAAATATAATTCTAAACTATTTTCAAATACTTCTATAAAGAAGTCTATTTCACTAGCACAATTAGTACTACTTAAAGAATCTTCCCACCCTAACTCATACTCAGTAAATGTAGCTTTTTTATCTTTTAATATTGATAAACTTTTATCTATATAATTTTTAATAAGATCATAATCTGGGAGAGAATCATATCCTAAATAGATAAAATGGGTATAACCTAAATTTTTTAAGTTTTTAACACCGTTTAATAATAATAACATAAAGGAATAAGTCCAATTTGGGATAATTTGATGATGTGTCTTTCTAATTGGGGGAAAGGTTAGCCATACGTTACCTAAAAAAGGACCAGGTGGATTATTATTATAAAAAAATGAACCTTTAAACTTTTTTTGAGTATCTGATTTAGGAGGATAGTTAGTAACTAAGTAATGGTCTATTTTATACTGAGAAATAAAGTTTCCAAAATTTTGTAAAATTTGTTCTTTTTCATCTGTATTAGGATGAGATGTAATTAAAATTGCTGGTTTCATTATGTGTTAGTTTTACTATACCCTTCATCTATATTAGCACACGTAATATGGTCTATAAATAAAGCAGGTTTATATTTACCTTCTATCATTTCTTCTCTAATTCTTAACCACCAATCAGCATCTCCCACAGAACTTTTTCCAGTTTCTTCTAAACAATCTCTCATTCTTAACTTAATTAACCTACAATCTAAACAAACTGAGGTTTTAAGGAAAATACATTCATAAGGAAAGCAAGCATACCCGTTAAAACCATAATTTAATTTAATAGGATTATCTACATTAACACGTAATTGTTCGAATTTTTCAGATTCATACCCATGGTAAGGTATACCTACACTTATTCCATTAGAAACTTCATAAAATCCTCTAGTAAAGATAAATGGGGATTTAGTTTTTTTAATTCCTTCATTTATTAATTGTAAATGGTCAGGATACCAAAGATCATCATGATCTAATAGAGCTATATAATCAAAACCTTCTTCTAAAGCACGTTCTATACCTATGTTTACAGGGGTAATTCCACTAACATGCCATCTATCAGTGCCTGGAGGGTATTTTTCACGTTCTATACTTACTGGGAGGTTTTCTGTATAAATTTTATTAGAAGGTAGAAGATTAGAAAAAGAATTAAATTCATTTTGATCTGCATAAGCATCTCCTATAAGGAAAAACTTCCAATCAGTGTGGGCTTGTTTTTTTAAAGATTCAATAGCTCGAGTTAATACTAATGGGGTATTACCGTCACCTCGTTGATAAGTAGCTGTTACAACTGCTATTTTCATATCATATCGTAATTAAACCTTTTAAAATCTTCTTCATATAACGTATTAATTAGATTAATATTTTTCGAAGATAAATTATTTAAAATTTGGTTACTATTAGTTTTATTATCATGTTGGCCTTTATATTTTATAGCAATATTATATTTAGTTAGAAAGTTAGTAAAATCTTCTTTAAAGTTTTCTACTTTACCTATAAAGTCATAATCACAATCAAAATAAAAACTTTGAGGTAATTTATGTGATGAGTCTAGTTTTGAGATAAAACTTACTAAAAAATTTTCAAATTCTCTATTAGTAAATTTATTATCAAATTTAGGTTTATAATAATTCTGTTTTAAATTCCAATTAAATAAAGAAATAGTTCTAGAATAAGGATTTCTAACAAAGGTAAACTTAATCATTTTAGAAAAGTCTATATTAGTATAATACTTATTAAGTAAACTATAATTTAAATGTTGGGGGGCAAAATTACCCTCATCTAAAACTAATTCACTTCCTGACCATAAGCTGCTAGGATTACTATACATAGAGAAAATATTTTCAATAGTTGTACCAGCATTTTTAGGAATATGGATAAATAGTAAATTATATTTTTGGTTTATAGGCATTATTTATAGTTTACTACATAATCGCTACAAACCCCAAATGTTTTTTCATTTGGTTCTTGATTAAAGGTTTCAGGCATTACTAAAACCGCTCGTTCACATTGGTTTGTTGACCAAATATACCCTTTTGAAGTTAAAACTCCAAGGTCACCTTCATGAAAAAAATAATTTAATTTAGAGCCATTACTATCTAAGTTATTTAATTGAGAAAGAGATTCTAAGTTTTTACAATGAATCCAGAGTTTAGTATAAAAATTACTAAATAAATCAAAAGGAAAATCATATTGAGGTTCATCATGACCCAATTTAAATTTCCCATCTACAAACCAAATATCAATTTCTACGTCATACCCAGCTTGGATAGCTTCATAAATATAATCTGGGTGGTTTTCTCTTTCTGGATTAGGACCTTCTAGGTTTCCTCTATGTGATATTAATTTCATAATTCTATATTTTTAAAACCTTCGTTGGTTATAACGTTGATTCCTATTGCTCTATCAGTATGTGCTACATTTAATTTATCGTTAATTAAAACGCGTTGTCCACTAGTAACTCCCATAATTAATATGTCCCAACATAACCCTAACATTTGTAAATGGGATTCAGTCATTTCACGAGCAGATTCTTTACGAGCAGTACACAAAATAATTTTATGGCCTTGAGAATCCCATTGATTAAATTTCTCTCTAACATCTGGAAGTAATACAGGTTTAGTATCTTTTAAATCACTAAATCTATGAGCGTGTTTTACTAAGGTACCATCTATATCACAGAATATAGTTTTAGGTTTTTCAGTATGGAATTCTTTTACTTTACCCTCATAAATTTTTAGATCATAGGGAGTACCTAATGGAATATATTCATTAGCTGAGATATGATAGTTTTTAATATTAGCTCCTTTATAAAGTAAGTAGTTATATGTTTCTGATATATAACATTCAGGTCTGCCTTCTTCTTCAAAATCCCCTAAGAGCATTTCAGCTGTTTCTACAAACATATACCCTTCTCTCCAATAGTGGACTCCAATTAAAGCTATATCTGATACTGCTTTCTTTTCAACTAGTTTTACAACTTGATCATCTTCTACTATAGCAAAACTATTTTTAGGATTAGTAGAAGGGTAGGTAACTATTACTCCTTCAATAGTAGGGTTAGAAATAAATTCATTAAATTTAGAAGCATCCCAATCTGTAATTTGGTCACAATTAGTAATAATAAGAGGTTCATTATTATTAATATATTGTTTAGCTGCTAAAGCAGTTTCAGTAGCACCCTTAGTAGGTTCGTTTAATTGGATTTCAATACTATTAGGTTGAATTTCATTTAAACGTTTAGTTAAAAGTACATTATGCTCAGGGTTATCATATTTACGAGTTATAAAAATATATTTTCCTTGAACCCCTAATGTTGAAATTGAATGTTCAATAAGTGTTTTACCATTAGTTTCAATTAATGGTTTAGGTAATGTAAAACCTTCATTAAAAAATCGAGTTCCTAAACCCGCCATTGGTATAACTATATTCATTCTACTATATATTTATCTCCTTTTACACTTGCTGTTTTAACACAGACTATTTCACAATCTGTTAAGAATTCAGGAACAGCTATTTCCTCTGGGTGTAGTATGAATATATCACCTTCTTTTAGGTGAGTCCCACTTAGATTCATATTACCGCGAACTAGATAGTTAATTTCTGTAGCTATTTTATGATAATGATTATCCCATACTTCTCCTTTAGGGTGGGTTTTATAACTTACTTCAAAATCTTTAGTTTTATAAGCTGTAGGTTCAAAATCACCTACAAACCAACCACCAACCATATCTTTTAGTTTTAAAATATCCATTATTTATAATTTTCTAAAAAATACTTTAAATCTTCAGGAGTACCTAATCCCCGCATTTTGGGAATATTAAAGGTTATAATTTTTTTGTTGTCTTGAATAGCTTCATTATATACGGGGCAAACGTAAAATTCACCATTTACTCTAATATTATTATTAATCATTTGTTCAGCATATTTAACAAAATCAGAACCATGTTTCCAATAATAAAAACCTACTGTTGCTAAATCAGATATAGGGTTTTTTTCTGCAACTTCTGTTACAAATCCTTGATCATCAGTTTTGGCAAATGACCATTTTGGATGAGTTGATTTAAATGTAACAATTCCCCCATCAACTTCAGTTTCATTCATTTTATAAAAAAATTCATTTGAATCCCATTCTACAAATTGATCTGAGTTAGCAAAGAATAAGGGTGAATTGTTATCAATAAAATTTTTAGCTAATAATGCGGTACACGCTGCTCCCTCAGTTAATTCATCAACTTCTACAACTTTACAATTTGGTGTAACTAAATTAAGTAAAGTATCTAAATTATATTTTAATCTATGTTCTTTTTGTACTATGTAAATAAAGTTAGCTTTAATATTTAAATTTTCAGCTACTACTTGGATCATTGGTTTTCCTTGAACATCAATAAGAGGTTTTGGGAAGGTATACCCTGCTTGCGTAAATCTAGAACCAGCACCCGCCATTGGAATTAATACATTTAGTTTATTATCTCTCCATGCTGGGGATTTCATAATTTGGCCTTTTTCTATTTCTGTTAATTTATTAAAAATATTATCATAAGTAACATCCTGAGGTTTAGTAACTCTTAATACATGAGATTTAGAACGAGATGCTGCTAACAAACCATAAGGTGAATCTTCTACGATTAATGTCTCCTCAGGTAAACAACTCATCATTGATATTGCTTTCCAGTACATTTCAGGGTGAGGTTTGGAATTTTTTACATCTTCATTAGATATAACTAAATCCATAAACTCCATTATCCCTAATTTAGATAGAACTGTTAATACAGTTTTTCGTATTGAATTAGAACATACAGCAATTTTATAACCACACTCAACTAGAGAATTCATTACAGATTGTAATGTTTCATCCGGCTGAAGTTCTTTAAGCATTTGAAGTGTATATTTTTGTTTACTTTCCCAAATTTTAGAATGTAATTCTGTAGGTAAACCCTTACGTTCAGTAAGCATTTCTAATTTTTGGTTAGTCTTTAACCCATCATAAACTGATAGATGTTCATTCCAACTAATAGTATAGTCTTTACCTAACGCCTGGTTTAGAGCATCATAATGGATGGTTTTAGCTTCAACTAAAACACCATCTAAATCAAATATAACTAATTTTATTTTTTCCATAAACCACGCTCAACTAATTGAGCAATGATACCATAATTTACAATATCTTGGTAAGTATCTGTTAGAGGTTCGTTATTAATAACTTTATTAGTAATTAATAAATTTTTCCATCTACTAATTTTATCACTTATTCTATACCAAAGTCCTGTAAGAGCAAAAGCCCTTTCTTCTTTAGTAGAAAGTAAAGTCCCAGCACTGATATTAGCCATACCATAGTCCAGATGTTTTTTACTGAATAACTCCAGCTGCTCTTCCATGATATCCATATAACCATTGTAAATATGAGGATATTCTTTTTTAATAATTTCACTTGATTTCATCATTATCTATTATCTATATAAATTATTACTTCGTTATAATATTCAATAAAATGTTCATTCCATAAATCCCATTTAATGTCTACACCATTAACCGAATTAACCTCATGATTAGGAAATAATCTTAAATATGTATCTCTAAAAATCCTAAATTTTGATTTTAATTCTGGTGTTGATAGATGCCATTCACCTACTATTTTTTTTATATTTTCTTTTACCCAAAAAATATTTTCAGGTTTAAAAATTTCATATTCTCCTCCTTCACAATCAGTTTTTACAAAATCAATTTTATTTAAATGATTAGATTTTAAAAAAGTATCCCAAGTAATATTATTTTTATTATCAATACTAGACATAAATTTTTCAATAATAAAACAATTTGGAATTTGAGATGTATTCTCTTTTAAGAGAGGAAGAGATTTTTGAGAATCTGCACCGGGTTCAAAACAGTATATAGCTTGGGGTTTATTATTTCTAATACTCCAAGTAAAATCACCAATACCAGCACCTAAATCAATAACAATATCTCCTTCTTCAACCTCAAATATTTTTTCATATAATTTATTTACCCAAACTTCTTGGTATACCTGACGTCTAGCGTTAATATTTTCTATAGAGCCCCAATTAAAGCCTTCTTCTTTAACTATTTCCCATCCATTGGGGGTATTTAAATAATTCATATAACTTGTTTATAATAATGCTTTTTTTATTAATTTTTCAGTTTCATCCTCTTCTACTCCCATTTTCCATAAAATACTTCTAACACTAATGCCTAAAATATCAATATAATAATCAGCTTCACCTAAGGAGCATTCATAATAATCAGCAACATATTCAGCTAGTTCTTGGTAATTTTTTTTATTTTGGTTTTTTACATATTTGAGGTAAACTTTCTTCTTTGGTAACATTTCGCGATAGATGGAATAAATTTGTTTTTTGTTTTGTGGATTAATCTTTTGAACATAATTTACTATATCAATGTAGCCTATGTTCATAGATACATATCTATGTATCATGTAAGAATTCCATTTATCCCACGATTCTTGCGAAATTTCTTCAGGAGCTGTTTTATAGAGAGTTATCTCATTCAACCACTCGAAGAGGGTTGTCACCTGTTTCATCTCTTAATTCTTTTGGTAGGGTTTCTTGAAAAATTTCACCATCAGCTGGGTTATAAAAGACTGGGATAGGCATAAAAGCGTCTTCAGGAGTACCTGCTACGAATTTAGAGATTTTCCTAATAACGAACCCTTGAGCCCATACTTTTCCATTTTTGTGTTCTACTGACTCTGTATTTTTAAGGTCAATATTTGGCATTTGTTGTTGATCCATGACTATTTGTTTTGTTTATAATCTAAATAAAATCCAATCGCTACTAAAATATTCATCCCTACACTAGCGATTATCTCGTGTAAGTCTTGATATATATTTAAACTTAAATGAACGTGTCCTATCATCCAAAAAGGTATAGCCATATTTTGACTAATCCAAATTATAAGAAATTTTAGGAATTTTTTCATTTTAATTCAACTAATTTTTGTATGAGTGCCATACAGTTGATTTCTTTATCAATACGGAAGTTGGATTGGTAACTATATTCGTTGATATAAATTGCAACCATTCCTTCACGACCACTTGCATATACATTAGCGTTATCATAAAGATAACGATAAAGCTCTTCAAAATCACTAACGTTTGCGTTAGCAATGATTTGACGAATTTCACGCCATTTTGGTTTTGCATTACTTAATTCTTTAAGTATTGATGTCATGTAATTAGATGACACTAATACTGATTTATCTATAACTAATTTTTGGTTTTGGGTCGATAACTGTATTGTGTTAAGACATTTACGTAGATCTGGGTAGTATTGGTTTACAATGGTTTTTAGATCTTCCATTTCATACGCTGTATCTTCAGTTGTCATTACACTAGCGAGGTGTACTGCTACCTCTTTTTTACTAGGAGGGATAACTTTAAGTACTTGACAACGTGATTGAAGTGGATCAATAATACGCTCAACATAATTACACGTCATAATAAAACGTGTAGTACGTGAAAATGTCTCAATTACATTTCGAAGTGAAGCTTGTGCCTGTATCGTAAGAAAATCTGCCTCATCCAAAATAACCACTTTGAGTGGTTTAAATGAAGCTGTTGAAGCAAACCCGGAAACCTTGTCTCTAATAGTTTCGATACCCCTTTCATCACTTGCGTTGATATAAAGGTAATCACAATCAAGGTTATTAACAATAAGCTTAGCCAGAGTCGTTTTACCTGTACCAGCGGGACCGTAGAAAATAAGGTTTTGGATATCATTTTGACCGAGATATTGTTTAATGGTCTTTTTGATGTGTTCATTTCCAACATAACTATCTAAATCTTTAGAACGATACTTTTCAACTAATAAAGTGTGATCTTTAGTCGCGGTCACCATATAGGTTATATTTTTTAACTGGAGGTGGTTTAATTTCTACCTCTTTATTACGTATAACATACAACTTACTTTCTAGAGGAGCAAGTCTAAACTCAGCTTTTTCACCAGTTTTAGCAAACCAAGCTTCTAAAGCATCTGTAATTGTTTTATGGACTGTTGAATCATCAACTAGAGACCACCTGTCACCAGGTGGAACTCTAATTGCGATTAGCTCATTATGTTCTTTGATTTCTTTTTTCATTACATCATCCCTCCCATCATACTCATAGGATCGATTTCTGCGTTAGGTTGATCACTGGGTTTATCTACTACAGTACATTCTGTAAGTAATATTGTACCTGCTACTGAGGCAGCATTTTCAAGTGCTGAACGAGTTACCATTGTAGGATCAATAATACCTGCTTCTTTCATGTTTACAACCTTATCAGTTTTAAGATCATAACCTGCCCAGATATCATTACCTGAATCTACTAATTGGTATTTACCAATCATTTGAGCTTCGGCTGAAGTATAACCAGCATTAGTTAAAATTTGTTCAAAGGGCTTTTCACATGCTTGTTTAACAATCTGGGAGCCTATATCATTTCCTTCAATAGCACCCTTAGCATATAATAAAGCAGCACCACCACCAGATACAATACCTTCTTCAATAGCAGCTTTAGTAGCATTTAAAGCATCGTCTACACGATCCTTTTTTTCTTTCATCTCAGTTTCAGTGTTACCACCTACATGAACGATTGCTACTCCCCCGATGAACTTTGAAAGCCTTTCTTGAAGTTTTTCAACTTCGAACGGTGAATTCGCTTGTTCGATTTGTTGCTGTAATTCTTCAATACGTGCTTCAATTCGTTCTGTGTCTCCTTTTCCATCTACAATTGTAGTTTGTTCTTTAGTTACATTAATAGTTCGGGCTTCACCAAACCAATCCCAAGAGTATTTGTCAAGTTTCATCCCTTTTTCGGTACTAAATACTTCACCTCCTGTCAAAACAGCAATATCTTGAAGAAGTAGTTTTTGACGGTCTCCAAATTCAGGTGCTTTTACAGCACATACAGCTAAAGTACCTCTCATTTTATTTACAACTAATGTAGCAAGTGCTTCATTATCAATATCTTGAGCAATAATTAATAGTGAACGACCTGTACCTGATACGCCTTCTAGTACTGGAAGGAGTTCTTTAATCTTAGTAAATCTATGGTCAGCAATTAAAATATAAGGATTACTTAACCCTGCTGTCATTGTATTATTATTAGTTACAAAATAAGGTGATTTAAAACCACGATTAAATTGAATACCTTCTACAGTTTCAAGATAAGTTTCACCAGATTTTGATTCTTCAATAGTAACAACACCATCTCTACCCACTTTACTCATTGCGGTTGCAATTAATTTACCTACTTCAGGATCATTATTTGCTGAGATTGTAGCAATTTGTTCTAGTTGTTCTTCAGATGTAATTTCTTCAGCATATTCACGAAGATTACCTACAGTTTGTTTTACAGCTTTATCAATGCTACGTTTAATATCAACTGCATTAGCACCATTATTTAAATGTTGTAATCCAGCTTTAACCATTTCACGTGCTAATAAAGTAGAAGTAGTAGTACCATCTCCAGCAACATTTGCGGTTTGAATAGCAGCTTGTTTTACCATTTGAACTCCTAATTCTTCGATAGGATCTTCTAGTGAAATGCTTTTTGCTACTGTAACCCCATCTTTAGTTGATTGGGGATATTCTCCGGGTTTTGAAATAACTACATTACGACCATTAGGACCCATAGTTGATACCACTGCATCCGCTAATTTATCAATTCCTGCAACCAACTGTTTACGTGCGTCAGGACCAAATTCAATTATTTTACTCATTATTTATTTATTTTAGCTAAAACTTCATTCTCTTTACCAATCCAATATTCCTGACCATCAAACTCAAATTTGGTGAATCCCATTGTAGGTAATACTACAATGTCTCCTTCTTTAAGTTGGGTTGGGATAAAAGTACCGCCCATTGCAGTATATCCTGGGCCAACAGCTGCTACTTTAGCAGTTTTATTAGTGTCATTTCCTAAATCAGGTACTACAATGTTTCCGTACATTGTTTCCTCCATTTCTACGGGGGTTGTTACAACCGCATTATATAATGCTTCAATCATAATTTAATAATATTTTTAAGTTCGTGTGATTTTGCCTCAAAACGTTCTATAAATTCTCTTAATGAATCATAACTTTTGGATTTAACACTATCACGAGCAATTGCTTCAAGACATGCTCCTAATCTACCATAATGGCCAATAGTGTTTTGATATTCCTTACCTGACTCAGAAAATGAGGATTTTTGAGCAATGTAACAATGATCATCTAATTGAATATAATAAGGAGCTAATGCTGGATCCTTAATAAAACGTAAATTTGATTTGCTGGGTTTAGCCATAACTATTTTTTTATTTATTTAATGTAAATATACGAATAAAATTGCGCTAGGACACGCTTATTTTATATAACTTTTATTTGATTTTTATTGCTTTTGGTTTTGATTCTTCTGAAATTGGGATTAAAAGGTTTAATAACCCATTCTCCATTTCCGCACTTATTTTAGTTAAGTTGTATTTTGGAGAGATTTTATATCCTAAATCAAATGATTTTTTTGATAAACCATGATAAATATAACCTGAAAGATCTATATCTTCTTTTGGTTTTTCATAACTAATTTTAAGTAAATCTCCTTCAACACTAATATCAAGATCTTCTTTAGTAAGTCCTGTACAAGCGACTTCAAAGTGTAAACCTTCGTCGTTGTAATAAATGTTTAAAGGATGTGGTTGTTTTGAATTTAACGCCGGAGCGAATTGATCTTCAGAATTGAAGAAATTCCTAAATAGGATGTCGAACGGTGAACGTTCTAAGTGTTCTAATGTACTCATATCATTTATTTTGTGAGTGCCTAAGCTACTCGATTAATTAAAAATATAACAGCGCGCCCTAGCTACAATGTTATTTTAGTATACATATATTAAATATCTGCCTTCCGCACAACATAATAATAACTGCTCCAATTTTCACCTTCAAATTCAAATTTTACATACCCTTTAGTATTAACTTTCATAGTTGCTTTGGTAGCATCTTTATTATTATTAAGGATAGTTTTAAACATTGATGAATTGAAGGGTAATTCAGTTCCATAAGGAACATCTTTTAATGTTGTATTAGGTACTTGATAATCGATTTTATTTGTGTGATTAGAGACATCACCAAATGATAAAACTAACACATCTTGTAAATCTAAATCTTTATCAATATTAATTATTACATTATCGCTTTCAAGTGCGTTATGGGCTTTAATAATAGCATTAATACTTTCTGAGTCTAATTCACTAATAATTTCATATTCACCTGATTCTGTAATTTCACCTACACTTGAGATAAGTAATAAATCTGTTAGTGAAAAATTCAGAGTATAATTCATATCTGAGATGATGAGTTTAGTAAACACTTTTTGTGTTTTTTCTAACTCTAAAAATAATTCACCACTAGTAACCCCTAATAATTTATTTAATTTTGAGGTATCATATACCGCCATTTCGCCATTTTCTAACGGGAAATTTGCGTGATTAACGCGTCCAATCATATCCTTATTAGGTGATTGGAAATCAATATTTAATGCGTTATTTTCAATAGTCCATTTAACAGATTCTACTAATCCATTTAAATGATATTTTCCAATAACTGATTGTAAGTCGTGTTTATTTATCATATTAAAAACTAAAAATTAGATTTCGGTAGGGGTTCATATTTAATTCCCATTCTAAATCGTTATAAAACCCTTGTAATTTACTTTCTAAAATAGACTCAAATGCTCTATTTTTATCAGCATATTTATCCAGTAATGTAATAATTTTTTCTGGGAGATCAAAATCTAAAAATGCAAGTGCATCAATTTTGTATGGATTTTCTTTAAAATAAATCCATTTAACTTTATCACCTTGAGTAATTTTAGAATGTTGTTTATCTAACTTCCAAAATGTAAGTAAATCATTATATTTAATTGCTGCTTTTACAGGAGCAGGAGCACCTTGGTTGATTGAAGAAAACATTTCTCCGGGACGAGGAGATGATGCTAAATATTTATCTAATGTTTTTACACGAGTAGGGTTACCTAATATAGTAATATTAGTATCTATAAGGATTTTAGTCCTAAAGTTTTTTAGTAGGGTATCTATTTCGTTTTGGGGAGCTCCTTTAATAACTCTTTGCAACACATCTTTAAAAAAGTCTCCAAATATTTTAGGATAATTGGATTTCATAAATTCTAATCCTTTAATATCTAAATCATCTGTTGGTACACCTTCTTTTTTAGTAATCCATTGAGCATACCTACGGGTAGCTCTAAAATACCCAGCACGAATCATACACTCTGTTTTCATCTCAAGTCTATGTTTAGGGACATTAAATGCTTCTAATGCTAACGTATCGTAAGACTTAGTAATTAAATCCTGATATTTAAGAGCAATATCCTCTAACTTTTCATCTCTTTCTTCCTCTGACATATTATCAAAGTTGGGATAGAGTTTTCTAAGCATAGGTTCTGCATTGTAATAATTAGAATCTGTATCTACATAAACGCAGTAATTTTCATCTTCTTTATCACAGATAAACCAAGGTGTACTTTCTAATTGCTTCATACTTTAATCCACTTTTGTTCACTATTTAATTTAAATGAACCAATATGTTCTTTATTCCATTCATTTGGTGCTATTAAAGATAAGAAAGGATTTCCATCCTTCCCAAGGTAAAGGTGATAAGTTTCACCTATTATAGGTTCATAACTAAATTTAGATTGATATACAAGTTCATTCCATTGATATTCTTTTAAAAGTTGTTTGAATTCTTCTTTTAATTCATCAAACTTAGTTTTAAATTGTTTGTTTACTTTATCAACTCCTCTAAGTTTCCAATCATCTATATTTTCAGGACGAATTACAGGAGCAGCAACACTATCCCCATAAGGAAGTAATGCTTTATTTTCTGCAAAATTGTCCGGTTTTTTCATTCGCTTACTTGTATTTCACCTAAATTATGGGATGGTATAAAATAATTATATTCATATTTATTGAGCCATTCAAATACTATACCTTTCATTTTAGTAGAATTTCCAGTAATAATAGTATATTGTTTATGTCCTGGTTGTTCCCAGAAAAAATAACTAGTTAATTTTTCTTCTACCTCAGCATGTTTGACCCCATGTAAATCTAAAGTGCTCATTCTTCATCATTAGTAGATAAGGTGGTTTCAATTTCTCCTTTATTATTATAAATTAAGTCTGGAGTGGTGATATGAAAATTTTGTTTTTTTAAAGTAAATCTTCCACCTTGTTTTAGCATTTTTCTAAAAAACATTTCTTGGTTTTCATTCCAATTTTCACTTAATGCTATAATTTCTTCTTTAGATAGTAGTTCACCTTCACATTTAATTACTACTCCCCTTCTTAGTGTTTGTTTTTTTATCATAATTCTATTTCTCCTCTCATTACTTGGTTCATATGTTTGTTGGCAAAAGCCGCTGATTCTTGGATAATACGTTGACCTGTAAGGGTAATACTTTCACTTAGGATTACATTACCATACCTAAATGAACCTAATGCTGTAGCACCGTAAAGTGAATTAAGAAGGATCTTCATTGTATGTTGTTTTAAATGCATTAATTCTCCTAATTCCTTATTACCAGCTTTATAAGCTTCTTTCATTTTATTTTTAAATACAAGCCTTTCTTGAAACCATTTATTCAAAATAGTAGATAGTACTGAATCAAAATCAGTTCTATACATTACACCATTAGCTGAAATTGCTAGATTTTCACTTTCAATTAGCTCAATTAAATCTTTAATTTTAATTTCAGTAGTTTGACGTTTAGCATTTTGAACCGAAACTGGTAGGTTTTGATCCATTTTTTTTAGATCATTTAAAGCATATCTACAATTAAATATTTCTTTTCCTTCAACATTTATTTTTTCATCCGAAAATAGTATTTTTCCTACTAAAGTTTCTTTACCAATATTAAGAGACATAATAATTGATGGGTAGAGTGATGTTAAATCTTCATCAAACATATAATTAAAAATACCTGCTGTAGGACAAAATAAATATCCCCCAGCATAATTTTTCTTATTAATTGGGTTGGGGTCACGAGCAGGAGGAGCAATTCCTTGACTTAATAAATAAGCTGAGATAGCACCATCTTGGGTTTTAGTATTAGCATATACTTCACTGTAGTTATGTTTACCTTTATGTGATAAGTTTTTAGTAAGAGCTAAATAGTCTAGTTTTTCATCTAATAATTTAAGAATTTCGACATCACGAAAATTATATTGAATAAATTTATGAATATCATCTTCAAACAATCGATCTAAATTACCATCATATTCAATCTTTGCTAACCCCGTATATTTTTCACCAATAACATCTAGTTTATATGAAGGTTCATCTCTAAAGCTAAACTTTTTATGTAAGCGCATATAATCTAAAGATTCTACACCTATAATATCTACATACATATCTTGTTTATACCATCTAGCTTTTACTTCACCTGTAACTTGATCTTTATATTTAGCAGATTTACGTGTTTTAACAATCCCAAGAGGAGATAAACTAGTAGCAATTTTTTTAGATAATACTCTTTCAATTCTGTAGTAAAGATAAGGAATATCGAAATAATCACTATTCCACCCAACTATAATATCAGGATTTAATTCTTTAAAACGTTTTACAAAAGTTTGTAATAATTCTACTTCAGTTTTAACAGGAATTATTTCTTTGTTTTTAGCTTTAGTATGATTTAATTGACCTTTTTTATCTAAAATAATGATTGCCCAGAGATCTGTTTGTTTATCCCACCAAGCAATAGAAGTTATTGGTTTAGGAGCATCTTCAATATATTCTTCAGTAAGTGCACCTCCCATTTCACACTCTATATCAAAAAATATTTCCTTATGTCCTGTAGAGGGGTCATCATTAATTCCATATCTTTCAATAAGAAATTTTTGATAAGGGGGCATATCGTGAAAATGGAGACCTAAAGTATTTTTATATTTATATTCAGCATTCTTAGTAAAATACCAATTTGTAATAGGTTTTACAAATTCACCATTTAGACCTTTTAAAGTGTGTTCTTTTTTGGGGCAGTTAACATAAGCTGTGTTTTTATATTCTGCAACTTGATGTTTACCATCGCTTTCCCATAAATGCATTTCAAAATGGTTTGGGCCTAATTTTTCACCTTGATAACATTTTTTATACATTAAAAGAATTGTTTTAGATCAGGTCTGAAATAATTAATATTCTTCATTACTTTTTTGTCACGACTTCTATAGACAATATAATAGTCTCCAACCTTTTCGTAGTGACATGGTTCATTTTGCTCTTTGGAACGAACTTTAACCGTTTCTTGTGCTTCTTCTTCACTTGAGCAAGCTTTAGACATATTCGACGCTTGTACTTCTTGATAGGCATCCCATAATTTATCCTTAAGACCATGAAGCATAGTTCCGTTACCAATCGAGACGTAGGCAATGTCACATAAAGCATCAAGTACCTCAACAATATCACCTGCTTCGCAGGCAGCTTTGTATTCTTCAAGTTCTTCGAGAATGAAGTCATAAACAAACATCCATTCAGCTTTGTTTTCAGGTATATTAGGCTCATAATTATTAGGTTTTCCCATTGTTGCATTAAATTCTTCTACTTCGCTTACAAAAGGAACGTACCTACCCTTAAATTTATCAGCTATACGCTGTGCTGTTAACTCAGCCCATTCATGTTCTGGGGTCATTGATAATTGGTCTCGGTCTCTAAGTGAATTTAGCAAACCTAAACTATTACGTAGTTCTAATTCTACTTCTTCTTTAAAATTCATAAATTAAATGTTATGTCCTCCGTTATTAATTTTTAAACTATCAAAAAACTCTTTACGAGCATTATTTTGATCATCTCTAAATGCTCCTGATGCTTTAGTGGTAACCATTGCTGCTCCTTGATGTTTTACTCCGCGACACGAAACACAATTATGAGTTCCGACAATAGTAACAATTACACCTAAATTACCTTCTGTAATTTTAGATACAGCATTGTGTATTGCTGATGTTAATTGTTCTTGGATAGCACCTCTACGTCCAAATAATTCTACAATTCTATTTAGTTTTGATAAACCAATTACTTGACCATCTTCTCCAGCAATATAACCAATATGAACAACTCCTCCAATTGTTTGGTGGTGGTGAGAACACATTGATGTTAGAGGAATATTTCTTTCAATAACTACTCCATCATAACCATCTGAGGGGAATGAAGTAATAGGAGACATTGCTGTATAACGACCTGACCATAAATCATTTACATATGCTTTAGATACTCGACGAGGAGTTTCCATTGAATTTGGATCATTTCTCCAATCACATTTTAAAGCATCTAAAAACTTACCATAAGCTTCAGTAGCTTCATCTATCATTTCTTGTTTTTGATCTATATTAAGAGGGAAACCAGGAGCTACTCCATTAGCAAACCCTTCTTGTACCACTTCTAGTTCTTCGTGGATTTTTCTACGTTTGTTTTCCATGTATTATAACTTATTTTATGTGAATATACAAAACTAATTTTACAAAGCCCAAATTGAATTTAAATTTCTCATATGACCTTTTTCATTATCCATTCCCATTCCAACTACCCATTCATCATCAATAGTAAATGCATGATATGATTTTTGTTTTGGGATTGGGGATGTTGCTCTAGTAACTAAAGACACAATTGAAATTGAAGCTGGTTTTTTGACTTCTAAATATTCAATAACTGCTTTCATAGTATTTCCAGTATCGTAAATATCATCTACAATATAAACATGTTTTCCTTTAACACGTGTTTCTAAGTCCTTAGTGATTTGTATATCACCTTGTTTACGGTTTACATACGATTTAACGCGCATAAAATCACATTCCACGTCAATTGGCATAGATCGTACTAGATCGCTGTAGAACGCAAAAGCACCATTTAATAAACCAACCATTACAATTGGAGTTTTATCTCCTCTATGGTCATCAGTAATTTGTTTACCAATTATTTTTGTTTGAAATTGGATATCTTTAGCTGAAATTAGTTCTTTCATCGTTTTCCTCCGTAATATTCTTTAGCATGACCTTCATTAATCAAAATTCGATTAACACTAATTTCTGGGGTGTTTGGGTTATTAGAGTGTAGAGTATTTTCAACATATATTTCCCCTAAACAACGACCATATTTTCCTACTCCATGAGACACTAAAATAAATTTATTTTCGTTTTCTTCTAGAATTTCTATTAAACGAGCTTTAGCAGCTAATCCTTTTTTCTTTTCTTCTTTATTTCGAGTTCTGGATTCCCAAGCATCCATCCCCATCATTCGGATTCTTACTTTTTTTAAAGTATTAAATCCTAAATCAATTAGAGCATCTATTGTGTCTCCGTCTACTACTCTATCTAATGTTGCGTGATAAGTATACATTATTTGTTTTTGAATTTATAATAAATTTGTTTTTCCCATCCTAGCTTTTCAAATACCTTTTGAGAAGCTATATTATCGGTTTTTACATAAGCATCAACCTCAGCCCAACGAGGAGTATATTCTTGAATCATAAATGTTCCTATACCTTTACCATGGAATTTAGATGATACACAATAGGTTATTTCATGCCCTTTTAATAAACCTATATAACCTGCAGGTTCTCCATCTACTAAACAAATTTTATAATCCCATTGATGTTCTGACATAAAGTCTTTTTGTTGTTCAGGAGTGATGTTAACTTGAGTAAAGAAACCTCCTTGATTATCGGGGTTAGTTCTTAATTGACGGACAAATTCCCAATATTGTTCTAGACAATTTACTAGTTCCATTTTCATCGTTTTATAGCTTTAATAACAGTTTTAACTACTTTTTTAGCATCTTCTTCTGTTAAAAACATATGAAGAGGGAGTGAAATTATTTCTTCACTTAGCTTATGAGCATTGGGACAAGTACCTTTTGCTTCTGAATATAAATCATATTGTGTATTGTCTTTGTAATGTACTCCAGGGAATATATCATTAGCGTTTAAATATTCCATTACTTCGTTTCTATTAGAAACTTTAATTTGATATAAATGACGAGAAGATTCACATTTACTATTATGAAGAATAGGTTGAATTAATTTTTCATTTTTAAATCCTTCATCATATAATTTACAAATTTCTCTCCTACGACTATTATCTTCATCTAAATAACGTAATGCTACTAATCCCATTGCAGCCATAATAGAGTTACCATGAGCTTTAAATCCTAAATCAATTACATCATAATCCCATTTATAACTGCCTTTAGAATTGGTACGATTAAAAGTATCTTTACTGATACCTAACCACGAAAGTTTACGAGCTAAAGCATCATAATCTTTATTTTGAAAACAAATCATACCTCCATCAGCAGTAGGCATATTTTTAACTGATTGGAAGCTAAAGATGGAAACATCAGCGTCCCATCCTACATGAGATTTAGAAACTGCCACTCCATGAAATACTCTATCTACCTTAGTTCCTGCCATATGAGCAGCATCTAAAATAAGTTTTAAACCATGTTTATCACATAATTTTTTAACTTCATTATATTGTCCAATATTACCTCCAATACCAACAAACATTACTGCTTTGGTTTTACGTGTAATTTTAGATTCAATACTTTTAACGTCTAAACAAAGTTGATCATCGACATCAGCAAATATTGGTTTTAAATCATTATATAAAATAGCGTGATTTGAAGAAACAAAAGTAAGAGGGGTAGTAATTACTTCATCTCCATCTTTCCATTTATTAACATCTTTAAGGACTTTAAGAGCAATTTGAAGCCCAACTGTATTAGAAGCTATAAAATGTGCATGGTTAAAATTAGTATATTTTTTCCATTCTTCTTCTAATTTTTCAGTCTTAAAACCCATTCCTGTCCATCCAATTTCTAGACATTCTGTAATTTCTTTTAAGATTTCTTCTGTACGATACTTTGGTTTAAAAACTTGAATTGACATTTTTTTTTTATTTAAACAATTTTTATTATACTCCTCTTTTAGTGTCAAACGCTATAATATGATCTCTACCAGTCATGTTATATCCTTTTTCGGCACACATTTCAAATACTAAAGGATACATTTCAACTAAAGTTTCTCGAGTATCACCCGCAGGCATTATAAATGTTTTATCTTTAGGAACATTAATTTCTAGTCTATAAGCTTCAATTTCAGCAAGACCTTCATCTGTACCATCCCAAACAGGTTTAAAGTGGTAATCATTATGATAACTAAGAGTTTTCTTAATTGCTTCAGTATTAAGACGAAGACGATTATGAGTTTTAACCATTTTTTCATTTGTAACTGACCCATTAGGGGTAGCAGCTCCAACAACAGGAACACTATTACTAAATTTTGGAGAAAGAGAAATAAGACCTAGTGGATAATCTGTTTCGAGAAAATGAGAACCTTCAGTTTCAATTGTAATTAAGATACCTCTTTCATTTGCAAAATGTGTTATTTCATTTACTAAAGCAGGGTGCATAGTAGGACTACCACCTGTTAACATCATTTCTTTAACATGAGGATTTTCATCATAAATTTTAATAATGTCGTTAAATGTAAAGGTACCTTTTTCAGGGTGGACTGAAGTATACCAAGAATCGCACCACCCACCTTCACCAAAATAACATCGATGAGTACAGCCAGTAGTACGAACAGCAATAGTAGGTCTTCCAAATCTAGACCCTTCAGATTGGACACACCTATAGATCTCAAGAATAGGTAATACTTTGTCATAATCTTTAATACGACCTAAAGGGGCCGTTTTATTCCATAATTTAGGATTCAACATAGTAGGCTGCATTTTTACCATGTTCAGCAAATTTAACTTTAGTAACTTTTACTCTACCTTCAGTTTCTTCGAGAACAAAATTATTAATTTTATTAAAAATATACTCAGCAAATTTTTCGGCTCCTGTAGCTTCAACAACTCTTAATTGAATTATACCTTCCTTATCTAGTCTTTCCCATTCTGGTAGGGCAGGATCGTCTTCAGCACAAACTAAAGTATGGTCAAACATATAATCCATCCATGCTTTAGGGGACATACCATCAATTTGAGTTTTAGCACGTTTCATACCACCAAAATCCCAAACCCAATTTCTATGATCTAAATCACCTTCAAAATAAACTTTAAACGAAACTCCATAACCATGAAGAAATCGACAATGAGTTGTATTTGCCTTCCACTGACGGAACACAGTTGAGAATCCATCAAATACTTTACTTGACTGAAATTTACCCATTATAGAATTGTTTTACAAAGTTAATATCTTTTACACCTACAAACATATCTATTTTATTCCCACTATCATCTACTTTAATAACCGAAGGGACACTTCTAATTCCATATTGAGCTGTGATTTCGTTTTCAACATCAATATTAATTTTTTGAATGTTCATACCTTCAGATGATAATCGATCCATCAAGGGTCCAAACATTTTACACGGTCCACACCAAGGTGCAGAAAAATATAATAATTTCATATCTTTATAATTTAAACTAATTCTTCTATAATTCCTATTATTTCACTAAATATAAGAACCCCTACTGCAAGTGGCAAATTTACAATCAAAAGTCCATATCCTAAAATACGAAATCCTGATTTAATAAATGAAATTATTTGATGTTTACGAGCATCAGGTAATTCTTGTTTTTTAGGTTCAGGTATATGAACTCTACCAAACCCTTTTGCGTCCATTATTTCTCTATCACTCATGTTCTGCTAAGATTTTGGATACGTGCTCTTTAACTTTTTCCCAAGAAGCCAATCCTTCATCATCTTCATATTGTATTGGATCAGGCCTCCCAAGATTAATAAAGGCCTCAACACGCTCCACACTACTTGCAGACTTATAATCGCTATTACCACTAGGATAAGGCTTATAGCTTGTATTAGTTCTTTTATAAACTTCATCAAAGTCAATATTTAATTTTTGACAGAGACTTTCTCCATCTTGTAAAATTGTAAACTTATCTCCTTCAAGATAAGGCGTCCAATAATCTACTAATTCACTATCCCAATTACCTAATCTAAAAGCAGCATCATCTGCATCTCTAAATTCTTGACGACAGTCAGGATAAATTGCATGGTCACCTGCATGGATTCCTAAAGCAATATTAGTAATTTCTTTTTTAGTAGTTGCTATTGATAAAGCAACTGCCTGAGTTATTGAAGCAAATATTTTGTTTCTATTAGGAACAACAGTTGCTTTCATATTATCTTCAGCATAATGCCCTTCAGGCACTTCATCTCCACCTTCAACTAAGGCTGAGTTGAGTAAATCAACTAAGCCATCAAGTTTAATAACTCGATAATTAATAGGGGAATATTTACCAAAATCATCTCCCCTATGATTAGTTTCATAAAAGTTATCATTTAAATAATCTACTAGTGATTGAGCTCTTTCTAACTCTACTCTATGTTTTTGACCATAGTCAAAAGATAAAGCTGTTACTGTTTCATACTCATCTAAAGCTTTAAGCAATAGTGTTGAGCTGTCCATACCACCTGAAAGTGATACTACTACGTGTTTTCCTTGTTCAAAAATCATTTTTAATTGCATTTTATAAGCCAGGTATTTTAAGCGTATAGGCAAACGCTGTATTCTTTTATTTAACTTAGTCTTCTACAAATTCTACATCTCCGTAATCATCAATTGGTTTATCTCTTACTAGATCCCAATCGGCATCATCTATGATTTCTTGTTGAATATCTTCATCACCTGTTTTCCACTGTGCTAATTCTTCTTCTGTTAGCACATATTCTTCCCATCTGAAGTCTGAGTAATTTACTGTTCTTGTTAATTTTGCCATTTTACATTAATTTTGGTATTCTAAATTTTAAAATAGGACTTCCATTTACTGTAGGTTGTCCTAAATCATCTATTTCTACTGTTTTGACTTTAATAGGCTTATTTCTAAACCTTCCAGTTAACATAATATCTCCCTTTTCTATAGGAATAATTAATTTCCCATTTTTATATTCAGTTTTCATAATTTATAAATCATTAATTTCACCAAATTTAGAAACATTATGTATTAAACAATCATAATCTACCTCATTGCTCAACATAAAAAAATAATCATTTATATTTGCTTTTGGTTTTTTATCTAAACCAGAATTAGTATACCTAATACCTTCTAAAGCAGCCATTACAGGATTTGAAGTATCAATTGATTCAATACAATCAAATCCTTTATACCAACCAAATTCTTGTGGTACAGCACACCCTAATAAATGAATCCTATCATTTTGAGAGATAACTTTAGTTTTGTATAAAGCTGAAATTACTGAAAGGCGTCCTAAAGCTTTACCGATATCTTTATTTGGATGAGGGACTACATCGTTATAATAAGAAGCACCATATGAAAATGCTATTTTCCTGTATCCTAAATCTTTATATGTTTGATAACAAGTTGCAGCTTCATGAATAGTTTGTGCTTGAACTACTGCTACTTTAGTAGTATTTTCAGGAAGTATAGTTTGAGACCATTTACGAGCATTTACTACAGAAGCATCTCGTTGTTCCCATACATCAGGAACAATAAACTCATCTGGTTTTAATTCATTAACCCAGTGTAATAAACGATCAGTATTGTATGCTTTACCTAATTCATGGAGTGAATTATCCATAATAATATATCTTTCTTGAGCTTTTGCATCAAGGAAATATTCTAGATAACCTTCTTCTTGATCTAGTAAGTGAGGAAGACAATAATCATAATCATTAAAGTGACGACTATCTTCTAATAAACACAAGGGGGTTTCATGGCTAACCTTTATCATTGTAACTTTTTACTTTATAATAAATATAATTAAAAGCAGGTGTTACTCCAAGTCCACCTAAAATAACTGTAAAAATATTTGGGTGCCAATGCTCTCCACAAAAGCCTAATGCATGTTTTAAAAATTCAATCATAATTTAATTACTTAATGGTGCTTTAATTGTGGGTTGATATTTGTAGCCTTTAATCTCATAATCCCATTCTCCATTTAAGATATCTACATTAGATAACTTAATAGTAGGTAAATCAAACCCATCTCTACTAATTTGTTCTTTTGCTTGTTCAATATGATTTAAATATAAGTGGGTATCACCTAAATTCCCAATTAAATTTCCTGGTTTGTAACCAGTTTCTTCACATAATAACATTAACAATAATCCATAACTGGCAATGTTAAAAGGTAAACCTAAAAATGTATCTACTGAACGTTGGTTCCACATTAAAGATAGTTCATCATCAGCTACATAACACTGAAATCCATAATGACAAGGGGGTAAGGTCATTTGATTTAATTCATCTACATTCCATGCTGATACCATTAATCTTCTGCTGTTTGGATTAGATTTAAGTTCAGTAATTAGATTAGCTATTTGATCATTACCACTCCAATTTCTCCATTGTTTACCATAAATAGGACCTAATTCACCATCTGTTCTACCAGATTTTTTATAATCACCATCCCATATCTTACAATTATTATCTTGAAGATATTTTATGTTAGTATCTCCCTTTAAAAACCACTTTAACTCAGTCACCATTGTTTTGACTGCCATTTTTTTAGTAGTAAGTAATGGAAAACCATCTGACATTTTATGTCTAATTTGCATTCCAAATTTAGATAGAGTTCCAGTGCCTGTTCTATCACCTTTTTCTTTACCATTATGCAGGAGTTCAGCTAAAATGCCTCTATACTGTTCATCTAATTTATTCATATTATTATTTCACTTTTTTAGGTCTTCCTCGTTTTGATTTTTTAACTGAGTATGGGGTTTCGTATTTAAATTCCATACAATATTTGTAATAAGATAATAACTCTCCAGGCCAATTGCAAAGTTCTTCTTCAAGCTCTAAACGGGTTATGTTGAATGTTGTTGTAAATGCATCATATAATGCCTCTAAACGAGTGGTTTCTTCTTTCCAATAATCCTCCATTAGACGTTTATAGCGAGCAAGATCAACAGCTAATATCTCTAATTGGTCTGAATGATTGTGTTTATTAAGGTTAACTTTGTCCTTAGCATTATGTAATGATAGTTGGGCTTGCATAAAATATGATGATTCATTAAAATCACCATTAACAATACGCTCTTTTAAAGTCGCGCGTTTACCCAATGGCTTAATTCCATCCGTATGACTGCGCCACCACATAAAGCGATTGTAATTTAGCGGTTGATATCGCGCTAAATTCTTATAGACTACATCGAGTGGTTGGGTTAAAGCTTCTTCTCTAATAAATCTAAAAGGCATCTTCTGGTTTTCCTGGGTTGCGTAATAATGTCTGTTGTAAATCCTTTAATGAACGAAAATCGGTAATTTCATCTAGGTATCCAAATTCATCTTTTGGGGGAGTTGATTTAGGGATAAGATTAGGAGCATTTTGTCTAGCCCATCTTATATAGCCTGGATCGTTTAATTCAACATCAGCTAAAGTATAACCTTTATATTTTCCGAATTTAAACGTCATTTCGATAAATCTAGTCTACTTAAAATCATTTCATCCGAAGCACCTTCCATATAAAATACAAAACGATGACATTGTGCTTTAGTCCCAGTATGTACTACTTTATCTTGAAAGATTACTACGTGTTTAGGAACTACTTTATCCTTTAATTGGATTGATTCAGTTGGAATTTTAACTATTTTCATTTATCTAATGTATTACTTAAATATACGAAATTACTATTGGGCATCCAAATCATACATACAGTAATGTTGAAAGTCGGGACCTTCAACTATCATTAACTTGTCTCCTGTTAACTCACACGTAAATCTTCTAACTACATTCATAACTTTTATTTTTATTAACACGTAAATATACGAAGACCCTTTCGGGTCTCCAAATAAATTAATACATTTCGCTTACTAAATGATGGCGATCATATTCAGCCATTGATAAAGCATATACATCCCATCCTTCACCTTCGGTAACACACTTTTCAACACCATTCTCTCTAATGACTGCTAATTTATCACCTGTTAACTCACAATCGAAAAATCTAACTAACTGCTTCATAACCTTTATTTTGTGGCTTCTTGCCTTATTTAACACCGTGAATATACGAAGGGGCTTTCGCCCCTCCAAATATTTAATATGTTATAGTTAAATCTTCATCTTCTAGATTTTTATAATCATCATGGAATTTTTTTTCTATTCGTCTTCTCCTAAATTCACCTAAAGCAATTTTATTTTCTAAGTTATCCATTTTAGTTTTAACATATTCTTCTTCAGTAAGGGTAGGTAGGGTATGTTTTTTTAATAAACCATCCCATCCAGGGATTAAAGCAGGGTTTATAGGAAAGGAAAGAATTTTTTCTTTTAGGGTTGGTTTTTTAATTATTTCTTCATCATTATCTTCATCTGTAAGTTTTTCCCCATAAATATTTTCTTTTGGATTTAATTTTTCAAAAGCAAAATTAGCAGCAATTACAAGAGCAATGGCTAAAGGATCAAATACAAATATAATAGTTAAAAGTAACCAATTAATAATTTTATCCATTGGTATACCCGTTAATCCTGAGAGATATTTTAAGGGGCCTAATTCACCTGCTATGTCATTATTAGTTTTTACTTCTACTATCTCAGTTTCATATTTAAATAATTGTTCATTTAAATTATCTACTTTAGTATTAATTTCAGTTTGACGAGCTATAGCTTGGTCTAATTGTCTTTCTAATGCCCTACGAGTTGAACTAGAAGTTGTGTTGATAATCTGACCAGTTTCCTTGTCTTTATACTGGATTTTATTGTTAGATAAGCCAGACCTCAAATCAGATACTGCCCCGTTAATGGTGCTTTTTTCCGCGTTGTATACCGCTAATTGTTCCCTAATATTATCTCGTTTAGTTTCAATTAAAGCAATTTGAGAATCTATACTTCCTGCTTTAGCTGCTGTTTCTTGATAGGCAGCTGAAAGGAAACCATAAATACCCATACTAGTAATTAATACTAGAACAAAAGCAGCTATTGTTAAATAGTATTTTAATAATTTAGGGATTGATTTACGATACTGGTAGAGTAGGGATGCAATGACTAATTTAGCTACTTCTAATGAAGTAGCCATAATTATTACAGCTAAAGTAGCCCCAGCAAAAAGTTTGCTAAGACCGCTAACTGAATAGAAAGCGGCCGAAGCAGAAACTGACAGGGCAGAGGATGCGATTATAAAAGGAAATATCCTTTTTTGGATTTTTTTCCACATGGGGGTTTACTTTCTAAAGCCCTTGTGGTTATCTATGCGATCTAATAATTTATTTAATTCTTCAGCTTTTATAAATCCAGCCATAGATGCATTTTTAAGGGCACTGATTATTTGTAATATAATGAACGGTATGATAACTGCTTCGCTAAGCCAAGCTGTTCCTGTAAAACCTTTTTCTACCATTAATACTACTGTTAAAAACATAACCCAACCTATAGCACGTTGTAATACACGAACTGCTTTTCTTGTTTGAAAACCTTCACGTTTAATTCCAGCTACTATACCAAAAAAACCATCTATAAAGACAACAGCTATTAAGCCAAGATATTGTTCAGCGTTACTCATAGTAAGCTCCATAAAATAAGAGCATAAAAAAGATAGTGTCAAAATAGGGACGGTTAAGAAAGTTATAGTGGAAGTTTTCATATTGACCAGTTTTCGTAATAAGTCTTTCCTTTGGAATTTCTTTTAGCTGATAGGATTTGGCCTCTTTGTTCTCCATCACTATTATATGAAACATGAACCCAATCAGGTCTTTCGTTAGTTCCAAATTCCCAGATTAATTGGTCAAATGGTAAATTTTCTCTAATATAATGAAATATTTCTTCATTTTCTGGGCCATTTCGATAATCCATATCAATATCAATAGCTTCACCTTTTGAATGTTGTGAAGTCTTGGAGCCACCAATTGCTTCATTTAAAGCTTGGCTTCTATATCCTGAAGAAATGAAAATAGGTTTAGCGAAGTGTTCTCTAATTGGTTGAAATATTTTTTCAGCTAATAATTTAGCTGCCTCTAGATGTTTGCCTTTAGGAGTATTATCTAAACCTCTACGTTTTGCAGTTGAAGATCTAGTAAATTCACCTAAAGATAAGTTTTTAGATAATTTCATAAGTTTACTAATTACAATTACAGCATGAACATCCACAGGTAAAGTGACAATTACATACTATACAATTACAGCTATTTTTCATTTTTTAGCAAATTTTTCTAATCCTGCGATACCAAATGAACCTAATGTGATAAATACAAATGAGTTATAAATGAATTCTTGAATTACTAAGTCTTTACCAAAGTAACCTGTTACTAAGTCTACTATAGCAAATATTACCATTACAGCAAACGCCATAAATCCAATAACATTCTTTTCATTTACGTTATTATCATCTTTAAAAATATCTTTAAAGGCCATGATTTTATTTTTTATATTATTAGGCATATAAAAACCATTAAGTATAACAAATTATATGCTTATACATATTATTTATTTTTATAGAAAAACTCTAAAATTTCTTTTTCTAACACAGTATCCATAACAAAATTATCGCCATATTGAATACTTGTAAAAGTTCCATCATTTTCATTAACAATTTCAATAATATAATCTATTTCATCATATATTAAACTATAACTTTCACTTTTTTTAACTAAATTAATGCTTTTGTTTTTATCTTCTTGAATCCCAGTAAATGTAATTTCTTTATTACTTAAATCCGGAACATTAGTAAGCTTAGTTACACACTGGGCATAATTTGAGTGAAGAGTATCAATTAGATATGTATTATCTAATTCACTCATTAAATATAATCTTTGTTTTGAGTCTAATCCACCAGCTTTGAAATCACCAGTATATTGCACCATTGGTAATGATAATAAAACTAATTTTAATTCCGGGGCAAGCTTATTAAAATTTACTACAGAAGTTATTTGATTACTATTATTAATATCTCTATTAAAAGGTAAAGATAGAAGATCATAAAAAGTCTTTGTGCTAAGATTATCTAATATCTGAGGGCTCATTTTATTCTTTTTCTGTTGCGTATTTAACTCCCATAATTGTGCCTACAATAGAAAATGCATTTGTAAGTAAAATACCAAACATATTACTCCAGGTTGATCCTATAATTTGAGTATCTGCTCCTGAAGTTAGTGCGATAGCATACATAATTGTAGTAATTATACCCACACCAACTATTACTACTAAAGCAACTTTCACAATTGTACTAATTAGTTCAAATTGGGTTTTCTTTTGCATTACTTCTAAATCTTCTAATGCTTTATCCTTACCCTTTTCTGCTTTTTCTCTTAATTGATTTGATGATTCTAATGCTACTTGAAGCTCCTTCATTAGAGTATCATTTTCTTTTTGTTTTTCAACAAGTTCTCCATTTTGTTTTTGAACTTGTTTCGTAACCTCTAAACGTTTTTTACGTCTAGTAGTATCTTTTTCTTTACAGAGTTCAAGATATTTCTCAAATTCATTATCACCTTTTGGGGCTTTAAGAAGTTTAAGGAAATTTCCTTCTACATAGATTTTTCTTTTTTTAGCAACCTCTAGTAGAACATTTCTTACATGCTCTGTTATTTCTATCATTACCTATAAACTTTAAATTCAGCTGATCTATCTTTATAAGCATCATAATCTGTCATAAATTCTTCTAATCGAGGTTCAATATCATCTGATTTAATAATCCAAAATTGAGCTCCAGCGGCTTTTGCTTTTTCAATTTCTTGATTGTCATCTGATGATGATATAATTCCTATTACACATCCATTACCATACTCAAAATTAATTTTACGAATTAACTCAATTCCATCAAAAGATGAACCAAGTATATTTAAATCAACAAATACACATTCGGGGCGTTCTTCATTAGGGTCATCGGGCCACCATTCTTTAAATTTAAGATTAGCTTCATCTGAAGAATTAAGGGCTTCTAGAGATAAAGTTATATCTAAGATGCTACAGGCATCTTCAAATACCAAGTGGAATAGATCCTCATCGTCTATAAGTAATATAGAATTTATCATGTTGTTTTAATTTTTATTTTTAATATAGTTCCTGTTTTTGTTTTTTCAGAGGTTATAGCAAAACCATGTTCTTTTAATATTGCGATACATATATTTAATCCTAACCCTGATCCTCCTTCTTTTTGCCCTGCTTTTCTAGTATATGGTTTTGATAATTGAAGGAATTCTTCATTAGTCATTCCTCTTCCATTATCTTCTATACATAAAGTAGAATCATTACCCATATAAATAGATACTAATTTAGTAGAACTATCATTATATTTTAACCCATTTCTAATTAAATTGTCTATTGCTGTACAAAATAAAGGTTCATTTACATTTACTACAGGTAAACTTTTAATTTTAACTTGCTTAATATAAGATGTAGCAGATAAATAATTATTTAGTATAACTGCTAAATTATGATCTTCCATATCTAATTGAGCATCTTCTTTTACTAAGTTAGTAAATTCTTTAACTCCAGCATAAACTCTTTGTGTATGTTTTAAACCTTCTTCTAACATTTTTAAAGGAGCTTCTATTTTTAATTCTTTAATTTTTTCAGCAGAAACTCTTCTTTTTAAAGAAGTTAACCCCCTAGGCATATATGTGTTAATTCCACTATGCATATCGTGTCTTAAAATTTTAGCAGCATGTTCTAAATAAGAATTTTTCTGGTTGACTTCAATTTCAGCATTGTGTTGTATAGTTGTATCTGTTGCTATTTTTAAAACTTTATTATACCCACCCTTAGGATCTTTTATTGGAGTATAATTACCAAATAACCAACGAGAAGTACCATCCCTAGCAATTCTTTCAAATTCACCACTAATAGTTTCACCTCTTTGTAGTCTTTTCCAAAATTCATGATAGTCTAAACTATTGCTATACTCTTTAGGAACCATATATCTATGGTTTTTGTTTTTTAATTCTTTTTCTGTATAACCCATAGTAGTACAAAAGTTGCTATTATGAGATAAAATTTTCCCTTCCATATTAAGTACTACTACTATATTTGATTTATCAATTGCATTTAATTGTAAATCAATATTTGCTTCTTTTAATTTAGAAGTACGATTAAAATCCCAAATAATATAAGAAAAGAAAGGAATTAGGGCAATTATACATCCATACCCAAATTCAGCTAAAAAATAACTAAACTCAAATACTCTAAATACAAGAAAAGTTTCTAATATAAAGAATATAAGTATAATTCCAACTGATATGCCTAAACATATTTTTGTAGCTTTATTCATAGTTATAAATATAAAAAAAGGAACGCTAAATTGCGTTCCTTCTTGGCATTTTAAATAAAGTAATTTACTTTTTTATTAGCTTAGATACCTTTAATTTTACAATATCCCAATTACGAGTTGCAAATACACCAAAAGCAAACCCAGCATAAATTTTGTAGCCAAAAGCCCATAAGATAAGACCGGCAATTAAACCTACTACACCTTCAATTCCGTTAGCTATAACCCAATCTTTAATAGTTATAAAGATTTTTTTGATAAAGTTTAATACTTTTTTCATAATTAATTATTTTAAAATTACATTAATAAATATTACTACCCATCACAGCTTAAACAATCTTCTGTAGTACGAGAACCTAAATCACCTTTAATAACTGAATCTGTACGAAGATAATATAGAGTTTTAACACCTAATTTCCAAGCTTCCATATGGACTTGGTTAATCCATTTGGGGGAATCTGTTGGGTCAAACGCTAAATTTAATGATTGTGTTTGATCAATGTATTTTTGACGAGTTGCTGCTTGTTGAACTAGAGAAAATTGGTTGATTTCTGGGAATGTCATGAAGATTTCCTTTTCATCTTCGGTAAGGATATCATTAGATAAACCCATTACAGAACCATTATCACCCATAATTTGATCCCAAACACGAGTTGTATTATGTTTTTTTTCCTTTAGTAATTTTTCTAATTCAGGGTTTTTAACTATAAAAGTTCCTTTAGCACCATTAAATACATAAATGTTTGCAGGTTGAGGTTCAATACCTGCTGAACAACTGTTGATTCGAGAATTAGATACTGTAGGGGCAATAGCTAATAAATGAGTATTTCTCATACCTGTACCTCTACACCAAACAGGTTCTCCATATTCTAAGGCCATTTGACGGGAAGCAGCCTCAGCTTTAGTTTTAATATCACTAAAAATAGTATGAGTCCAAGCTGTGGCTCCAATTGAGTTAAAAGGTAAATTCTTTTGTTGTAAAAAAGTATGCCACCCCATTACTCCTAAACCTAATGCTCTACCTTTTTTAGCACTTCTATGGGTACGAACCATAGAATCTTTACCATTAGTTTTTTGGATGAATTCTTCCATTACACCATCTAAGAAGTAAGTAGCAACTTCAACTACATCTGTGTTTTTCCATTCATCATATTTAGCTAAATTAAGAGAAGATAAACAACAAATAAAGCTATGTTCCTCATCTGTATGGAGTGTAATCTCAGTACAAATATTAGTCATAGAAACATCTAAATTATTCATGCGGTATGCTAAAGGATTATCTTTATTAACATTATCCTTAAACATTATGTATGGTTCACCCGTTTCTACACGTGATTTAAGTATTTCTAACCACAACGACATAGCCTCGCTGTCTCGATCCTGTAAGCGCTTCATAAACGCATCATCCACCATTACAGCTTGATGTAAGTTTAAACATTGTCTGTTAGGATCACCTTTAGGTCTGCGAATCTGTAAGAATTCTTTAATATCTTTATGATTAATATCTAAATTTACAGAAGAAGCTCCACGTCTTACTGAACCTTGATTAGTTGCAATAATAGTTGAATCATAAATTTTAGCCCAAGGGACAATTCCTTCTGAGACTCCATTTCCTGTTATACCTTCTCCTCTTCCTCTAATTCTACTAAGGGATATTCCCACGCCTCCCCCATAGGAAGTAAGTCGCATAAGTTCTGCGTTAGTGAGACCAATACCACGTATCGAATCCGGAGTATCAACACCAAAACAACTAATAGGCAAACCCCGATCAGTACCGGTATTGCTGAGAACAGGGCTAGCGAGACCAATCCATCCATTCCAAATATATTTAAAAAATTTACTAGCTAAATCAGGGCGATTTAATCTTTCTGCTACTGCATTAGCTACGCGCCTATACGCTTTACGAGGAGTTTCCCCAGGCATTAAATACCCTTTTGATATTGTAGATAAAGCTACATCATCAAAAAATTCAGGGTAGTCTTTACCTCTTTCCCATTGGGAGTAATCGGCTATTATATTGTTATCCATAATTAATTAAAATATACTTTCATCCCACTCCATGTGGCCTTTTGAGTAATTAGTTACTCGGTTTGCAAAAAAGTCAGTATGTTGTTTACCTCCAGAAAGAGCACCAAACCAACTCATTCTTTCTACGGCTGTTAAATCAACACCTTCAATAATAGGATCATATCCTAAATCACCTAATTTTACATTAACTCTATTTTTAATAAAGTTTATTAAATCTTGTTTTGGACAACCCTCTAAATCACCTAATTCATAAACCTTATTTATAAAATCTAATTCAAGTTGTAAAGATAATAAAGCTGCTTCATTTATAGCTGCTTGTAGTTCTGGGGTTTTGATTTCTGGGTTTTCATTAATAAGTGTTCTGAATAACCAGCATCCGGCTTCTGAGTGAAGGGATTCGTCTCTAATAGACCATTCAACAATTTGACCCACTCCTTTAAGCTTATTTCGCATCTTAAAAGATAAGAGTATGGCAAAGGAAGAGAATAAGTTAACTCCTTCGGTAAATGCGGAGAATACAGCGAGTGATTTAGCAATTTCGTGGAGATCTTTTTTACCATTAAAACTATCCCTAACAGTAGTAAGATTTTCAATTTTAGCCATCGTAGCCTCATCTTCCAAAAATTCATCGAAGTTTTCAAGTCCAAGTGTTTCATTTAATAGTGAATATGCTTCAGCATGTATTGTTTCAAACGCACCGAAGGTTGTAGCCATCATTATAACCTCTGGTTTTCTAAACCATTTAGTTACTAATCCTGACCAATAATCATTTACAACTGTTTCTGTTTGAGCAAAACCCTTAAGGATAGATCCTATAATGTTTTTTTCTGTTTCATTTAAATTTGAGCTCCAATCTGTAATATCACTCATCATGGGAACTTCTGTATGTAACCAGTGGGCTTGTTGTTGTTTTAACCAATAATCGGCTGCTTCTTGATATTCAAAAGGTTTGTAAACGATGCGTTCTTGCAAAAGATCTTTTTTTGCCATTGTAATTTGTTAATTAAAAAGTTATGAATTGAGAAAATTACGTAACTGATCTTTTTCAGATAAACTGAAATTATCTTTTATAGTAGAACTTTCATTTGAATTTAATTCAGGGGAACCAGATAATTCTTCAAACTCTGCATCACTAATGATTCTATAATCACCAATAGCAATATTAATAGCAGCGTTATAAGTAAGTCCATCCATTCCGTATCTATTCTTCATTATATGGAGTTTACCAACTCCGGTTTGTTTATCTTTTGCACGACGACTAATAGAAGCAGCAAAATCTGTTATCATCATTTTGTCATAAGAGCCCGCTGCTTTATGTCCTTCAATTACTTCATCTAAAGCTCCTTGTCTGTTAACTTGAGAAGCTGACCAAATTGGGATATTAAGCTCGCGGGCTAATCCTTTCGTGCTTATATAAATATCATCAATTTCTTCCTTCCGCTCCTTACTTATTTTCTTTGATCGAAGAAGGTCAACATAATCAATAACTACTAAATCTATCTTAGTACCTAAATCTTCACATTTCTGGATGTGTGACTCAATTGTTGACATAGATGCCTTATTTGGGGGGAATTCTTTAATAATAAGTTTACCAGGTAACTTAGACATTATATCTACAACTTTATCTTTATGCATTGCAATTTCATTAGAAGGAATACCTGTAAAATGAGCATCAAATCTCCTACCTACATATTCTTCACCTAACTCTAATGTATAATATACTACATTAAATCCTTTTTTAACAGCACCACCTGCTATAGCAACTAATGACCAAGATTTACCAGCACCAGGACCACCAAATATCAAACCAAAATCACCATTACCTAAACCACCTTGTAAAATATCATTAAATTGAGGCCAAGGAGTTGGTATAGTAATTCTTTGTTCTACTCTAAAACGTGATTCAATATCTTTCATGTACTCATGTCCAATATTTTTATCCATACCTGCTTTAAGAGCATTATCAATTAATCCTCTAATTGAGTCATAATCTTCCGCTTTAAGTAAATCAACACTGCCTAATAGTGCTTTTTTAAGTTGTTGGTTTTTACAAAATGCTGAAAATTCAGATTCAATATATTCTGAATCTGTAGCTCCTATTTTATATGCATCTCTAAGCTGTTCTCTAATAGATACTTTTAAAACATCATTAGTAACTTTTTCATATTCAGATTTTAGTACCTCAGGTGTAGGTGTTGTATGATAATCATTATAATATTTAAGAATATTATCAATTATCCATTTATGAGCTTGGTTATCAAAATAAGATGAATCTAGTATATCATGAATATTAGTTAAAAACTCTTTACGACTAAGTAAGGAATGAATAACCTTAATTTGAAATGCTGAACCATACTTATTTAAATCACTTAGAGTCATCTATAAAACTATTTAATGTTTGAAACTGGTTATTTACCCAAAATTCAGGATTTTTAATTAAATGGCGTAACCCATCTTCTTGGTAAAATCTAAGAAAGGCTTTTGCATTTAGCACGGGTGGATTAACATCTATTTGTTCTTCTAAATACGTTTTTTCTAATTCATCTACCATCGGATTATGTAAATCCATGATTTTGTAATTTTTACGAAGGTTATCTTCTTCAAATACAATACGAGAATATATAAGATGTTCCTTATGCTTTTCTCCGGCTATTTCAATAATATCATCTAAAGTTAATTTACGTTCATTTAATTCAGGGAATAATTTACGTAACTTTTTCTCTCCTAAACCTTTTATACCAGGAACCTTATCTGAAGCATCACCCATAAGTACTTTATATAAAATAAAATTCTCAGGTAAAACATTAAATTTATTTACTACAGTTTCAGGGGTATAAAAATCTTTTTCAATAGGACGGTACACACAAATTTTATTACTTGTTAATTGAATAAAATCTTTATCACTTGAAACAATAAACGCACGGGAGTTGTTATTATTATTGGTGATAGTTGTTGCTAAATGTGCGATAATATCATCGGCCTCTACTTTATCGAGCGCTATGGTTTTTACAGGGAGACACTTTAAATAATCGATTAATCTTACAATTTGATCTAGTTTAGCATCATGTTCATCCCCCACATTTTCAAATATCTCCCAGTTTGTAATACGAGACTGATGACGGCCTGCCTTGTATTCTGAAAGAACATTTTTACGATTCATTGATGAATTTTCTCCATCAAATATAATATACATAGATGTGGGTTGAATGGCATTTATTAGAGTCCCCAATGATCGAACAAATCCGCCTAGTCCACCTACATGAACACCATGCTCATTTACAATATTAAGCATTGCGAAGTTTCTAAAAAATAGATTTAGACCGTCAATAAATAAAACTCTTTCATGTGGTGAGGAGGGTGTCTCCGGCTCCTTATCCATGTTATTGAGGAGCTCTAATAAATCCTTATTTGCCATAATTTAACTTGGTTCTTGTTCTGTGAATACCTGTGGTGTAGGTTCTTCATAAACTTCCTCAATAATATCAAAATCACCTCCACCTAGGATTTTACTCCATTCTTTAGTATGGTCATCTTTATATTTCTTAAGATCCTTATCTGAGTCATTAATAAAACCATGTGGGGTCATAATAATTTTACCTCTAGTAGTAAGACCATTAATATGGTTTTTATCAATTTGAAGATTAGTACGTTTAGCAAATTCAACTTGCTTTTTATCTTTAATTGCTTTAATCTTAGATGTTCCAGCATTAGCAATATTACCAAATGTTACTACAAATGTAGCGTCAAACCACATAGCAAACCCACCTTTATTCATCAACTTTGGTTTACCCATAGGTGATTCAGGTTTTGCTGTCCATACTTTATTAATACAAACTAATGTATTAGTATATGCTGAACTTTCCTTACGTGATAATGTAATTCTTTGGTTAACACTATTACCAAATTGGGTTGACATAGCACCCGCATTCCATTCGTTATTATTCTTATTAGAACGTACTGATAACTCACAAGGTACTGAACCAATAGAATCCCAGAGGAACATTAGATCAAAAGGTAGATTACCTTTTTTCTGCTCATCTAGTAGATCAAGAATAAAAGCAGCAACATCTTCAATTGTATGAATAGTTTCACGATCAGCATAGATAAAATTACCTTGATAATCTATTAATTCACCAGTTTCTTCGTCAAATACTTCTTCAATATCTAAACCCATTTGCATAGCATGTTCCCAATTCCACTTCATTTCAGTAATAATGAATACTGGGAGGATACCTGTTTTTTGAGCTGATACAGCGGCTTCAATAAGTGCTGTTGTTTTACCTGTATCTGAATGACCTCTTAGTAGACAGATGTGTCCAGTAGGTATTCCAGGTACTGAAGTAACTTCTTGGAAGGCGTTGCTTAGTGGGACCCACTGTTGGGGTTTAAACTTAACGTTCCCACTAAGACCTTTCTTATCTTTGAAATTACCTAGATCAAATTTACTTTTAATCTCAGCAGACACAGCTGCTGTTAGTGATTTACTTGCTTTTCTAGCCATAATTAAAAGGGTAGATCATCTACTTTACTACTGCTATCATCATCAAATAAACTATCAAACTTATCTAATTTAGTTTGTTTAACATTATTTGTAGAGGTATTAAGCGAATAATTAGTTTGTGGAGTTTCTACTTCCTTTTCATCATCAATAATATCACCTTCTTGGTGATTATCTTCTGGAGATAACCAACTTTCAAGATTAGTTTTCATTTCCTCATAAGGAACTTTTTTAAATACTCCTTGTGGGTCTACTTGGTTAGTTAAGAAAGATTCTACTTTAGAAGCATCATCATCTAGTGAGGTTTGCTTCATTGATGGAGTAGCAGTAGTTTTATTGTACTTAGTACCTGTAACTTCTGGTCCTACAGTAGTTAACTTAATATCACGTCCTGAAGCCACATCAGTAAAATCACCTACTTCCTCATCTACTGCCATTTGTAAGAATGAAGAATATAATTCTTTACCAAATTGCCAAATTTTAACACCTTCATCTTCCATACCACGAACGATAACAGGAGCAAAATAACGAACTTTTGGTTCGAGTTTTTTAGCTAATTTCCAGTTCTCAGGTTGGTCTGTTTGACGGAGTTTTTTGGAAAACTCTACTAGTGGATCTTTTTCCTCAAAATTAATTGGAGAAATCATTACTGGTTTCCCAATACCATAATGGAAATATAATTCACTAAATGGAGTTGATTTGTTAAACTTAGAAGGAACAATACGAATAGTTTGTTTACCTACTGACGGTTTCCAAAACAATGATTTACCATTGTTATTGTTAGAGGCAGGTTTTTCCAGCGCCTCTAGTCGCTGCTTGATTACGTCTAAATCCATGTTTATAACTTATTTTAATTAATAACTAAATATACGAAACGTTTTGGATAAATCCAAATTAAAGTTCAATAATTGTGTGAATTTTTGTTTTTAGTTCTTTAAGCTCATTTTGTTGAGTTAATAGAATTGTATTACGATAGTGTTGCCAGTCTATTCTAAAACGAGAGTCTACTACACCACCATTTAAACGTTTAATTAACTCGTTTAAAGCATTAATAGTATAAAGAGTATTACTATCTTTTTTACGATGAACTAAAATTGTGTTATCTGGAATGGAAGATACATTACCCTGATCAACATTGTAAGTAACAACATATTCGTTATTACTTTTTATATGCAGTACAAACATTTTGTTGTACATGATCGTATATTGAGATTGCAAATTATTTACTAACCCATCAAGGTTTTCAAGACTAGTAAATGTGCAAAATAACTTATTATTCAAATCTATATTATTTGGGGATGAATGTATATCTGTCCCATAAATATAGTCGTATTTAGGCAAAATCGTAGTTGATACCATTTTTTTCTTTTATTTGTAGTTTTAATTTATAAAAAACCTCTTTAATTTGCTTTAATATATCTAATTCACTTTTATCTACATCAAGTAGAAATGAATCATATGTGTAAAGAACTAATTTAGTTTTCTTACCTTTTAATAGCTTAAATATACGATATAATATTTCGATATTCAAGCTCGTTTCCATATTTTGTAAAATATAGTTAAATAATTTTTGTGGATTCATATTCTCTAATATATCACGTTTGTATTCGTAATTAGAGATTGGACATGTTATAACACCTTCTGCTTGGAAAGTTTCCCAGGTCGTACGTATATACTCACTTGTAGCTTTAAAAAACGGTAAATCTTTATAATTATCAAAAACTCCTCCGTATAATTGTTTAAATGTTAATTCTTTTGCTTTTGCATAATCCACATTATACATCTTAGCAAAATTTTCGTGTATATCTCCTTTACCAAAATCATAATCCACAAGCTTAGCACTAAGGGTAGGGTGATAAGCAGAAATATCAAATTCAAAAAAGACATCATTACGCGGTATAAAACTTTTCCTACACCCATTATCTTTGGGGAGAGCAGCGTAGTTAACGCCGTTAAATTTGTTTGAAGGTCTGGTTGTAAGTGTTTTAAAGTTGTATTGTGTGTAGATAAATTCGTCTTCTGTTTCGTGGAAGTGTTTTTCAAATTCATTCTTATTTATTTTTATTCCATTACGTTCTATTGCATTAAATACTAACGTAACTCGGTCATTATAAAACGGGTTTACCACGGTATTAATGCGGTGCTCTAAATCATCATATATTTGCTCACAAACTTCATAATGCTTGGTAATTGGCACGATTTGGTTTACCGTTAATAAATCCGGAAATCTTCTATATAATGTGGTATGAGCGGTTGTTAGTGGAAGTATATACGGAGGAGATCCTAATGTTATGTCTATAAGAGGATTTAAAATTGTATAGTGAAGGAATTCTTTTTTATCCCTAACATATATTTTTTCTAACCCTTTTAAATATAAATAAACCTCATCTTCAAATAAGTTTTCACATTCAGGATGAGAAACAGGTAAAATATAACCCTTATGTCCTTTAATTGGACGTATATAAAAGGCTATAATTGAGTTTTGTGATGGGTGTTGATAAGGGTTATTTGAAATAACCTCTATAAACGCTTCTTTAAAACCACTATTTTTTAAAACCTCGAATTGTTCTTTATTTTCTATTAACCAAAACACTTAATACCATCTTATTTATAGTATTGAATATAATTAAATTTTAAATAGGCTCCAAGCCCAAATGCTTTAAATTGTTGTTGTTTTAATTCTATTATATTTTTATTAACTTCAAATACTTTATCTTTATCTCCTGTTAGTTTCCAAGGTAAAGAAAAACCAATATATAAGGTATTTTTAAAAGGAGCATTAGTTTCATAATAAGCTTCTTCATTTGATTTTTTAGCAAAATGACGTGTAAATTCTCCAGTTTCGTAATCTTCATTAGTTGGTGAAGGATAAAATGTTATAGGTTGACTTGCAATACCTTGATTATATTGAACCTTTTTTAAAATACTATAATCTTGATTTCCAGGGAAAAACCTTGGATCTTCAGGGTTATTATCCTCAAATTCTTCTTCAGAAGGATATGTGGGAGTTTGGTTTAAGCTTATTAGTTGTAGATTTTCCCCATCTCCAGGATAATTACCTGTAAAGAATTTACCATCAAAAGTACTAAAGTATTGTCCTGTATATGGGGCTAGAGTATTCTCATATGCTAATTCACCATTAGAATATAAATTAGGGGTTATATGAGATTTTGGGTAGTAGACCATTTTACATTTATTATTCGGTTACAAAAACTACTTTACCTGTTTTTTCATCTATTTTTTTATTAGGTTGACCTAAAGCAAGAGTAGCATTTTCATTTAGGGTAGGGACCTTTATAGTACTATAATTAAACCTAACCTCTGTTATAGAGTTTTGTCTAAGTGTTTTTCCAGGTTTACCCCAAAATTCCCAGTGCCAGGATTCATCTTGACCAACACCATCTCTTAATCTAAGAGGGTTATACCAACCAAATTTAGGGGCATGTTCCTCCCAAATAGCATAATCTTCTGAGGTTATTCTTGTAGTTTGGTTTGCTGTAGGATTACTAGTATTATTATTTCCGTTCTTTGTAGCTAATTGCCTTATGTCTATAGCACCACCCCAACCATGAGCACTACCTCCTGCCTTAGCAGTAATAGTTTCTGAAGAAGGGTCTGTTGGTTGCATACCTTCTTGGTGAGCATAACTTCTATAAGCAGAAGTAATAGTATATGTTTTTTCAGGATAGTTTGCTTCTAAAAATTTGCCAAATTTTAAAAGTGCTTTAGCTGCAGATTCTGCTAAATAATAATTACCTTCATAATAAGTTTTATTAGTTTCTTGAATTTTAAAATCAAAGGCGGAAGTTTTAGAAGTAGGTAGAATATTAAAAGATGTTCCACTTTTAGCAAACTCTTGAAGGGCAAATGTAGGTTGTTTCTGTATGCTACCATTTGGTAACCCAGTTACATTAGCTATGGATACTAATGGAGATCGTTGGAAACTTCTACCTGTAGCATCATTTCCTTGGGTGCGAAGGAAATCGGGTTGGTTTAAATTACCATTTGTTGAAAAAATTTTTTGTTTGTCTTGGGCATAAGTTAAAGTTCTTCTAAGTAAAGTAGCTAAAGCACTATATCTGTAAGAATAACTTCCTATTAAGCTATCAAACCCAGTTGTTACTGGGGGTAATGAGTTTAATATAGTCTCTAAGTCTAATTCTAATTTATCAAATAATTTAGGAACAGACATTGTACCTATTTTAGTATGCCATTTATTATTTACTATACTATGATCTAATTTAGTTATAATAAAATCTAAAGTATCTCCATAATTGGCAGGTAAAAATCTACTATCTATTTTTAATCTATCAAATATTCTAATACCAGAAAGTCCATCTAAAGTTAAATTAAATCCAACAGGGACAAAGCCTATAAAAGGCGTTGGGACTTTTTTTCCTATTGCCTCTAAAGCATAATATTTTTGAAAGAAAGATTTTTGAGTTTCTATAAATCCTGAAAGAGAGGTAGAAGTACTATTTAATGGAGTAATATTACAATTAGGAAAACCATATCCAATAGCATTTTCAACAAAATCTACAAATGAAAATCCTACTAAAACATTATTATCTTCCTCAGTATTAACAGCAAAATCTGAAGAGTTTTTAAATGAGTTAAAATAATCTCTATAGGCAGAAATTAATCTTAAATATCCAGTAGTAACTTCATCTGATTTTTTTACTTTTTGATCAACATCTAATTTTTGAGGTAATATTCTATCTACTAATCCAATATTCCATTTACTAAATAATGTAGCATCTTCACCTACAGCTTGACCATTAGCTTGAGCTCCTACAGATATCATATTACCTAATTTATTGGTAATTTCTGTTTTAAATTGGTAATCTGTAACAAAACTACCATCTTTATTACCATTAGTTTCTTCACCAAAACCATATACTACTAAAGAAGGCTCTTCTTCCTGGGCTTGTCTCAGGTTTTCTACTTCAAAAGGAGAAACTTCATCATAAAATTCAACTACTTGTATAAGTTTGGGATCTTCATAAGTCCCAAAATTTTTATCTACTAATCTAAAATTAAATTTATTTACTCCACCTAATAAAATATTAGCTTCATTAAGTAAGGATTTTATAAATTTATATAAGTTTAAGGATCCAGTTTCACTATCAAGACTTGAATTAATTACACTTTCTATAAATTCTTGAGAAAAGTAAAGATTCATGATGTTACATACATCTACTTTTTCTACTATATCATGAAATTGTTCAATAGTATTAGGATCATCATTAAAAATTTCTATTTCAGTACCTAAATAATCTCCTTGATACCTAACTATTAATTTACTAGGGTCACTAGAGATGCTTTTATTATTACTAAACCCATATTGGTTAGTAGATGTATCTAATTTAAAAAGAACGGGTTCACCTTCTTCATCAGTACCATACAGGAGAAATTGTTGATTCAAAAGACTAAGTAAACTACCAAATCTAAGATATTTTACAAAGTGGGTAGACCCAAAAAGAGCAGCACAAGCATCTATTGTTGTTGATGCTTTTTCAATCTGGGGGTCAGTAATACTATCCTCTCCAGCATCTTTAAAATATTTAAGTACTATTTGTTCACTTTTTGTTGATTTAAAACTATAAGTAGTTTCTGTTTCAGCAAAAAAATAAGAAAATAACATATTAGCAGGTAATGCACCAGCGATGTTGTTGAAAATGAATGGAGAAAATGATGTAGGATTTGTGTCAAGATTCTCTCTAAGAGGATCAACAAGTTGATTTATTAGATTTAATAAAACATTTTCTTTTTGATCTTTTTTTTGAGATGAGTTTTGGTTTCTAGTAAAAAGTCCAGAGTCTTGAACTATATTTACTTTTAAACTTTCAACTACACTACCTATAGTGATTAACTTTAAAGAAATTAAATAATATCCCTCTTTAGTAAATTCCCAAGAGAAATTTGTAACTTTACCTAAAAAACCATCATAGTTACCTTGAGATGATTTTCTGTTTTTTTCTATTTCAGTATAGAAAAATTGAGTTCCTTGAGAATTTTGAGGTGGATTGTTTAAGAATTTACTAGATAAACTAAAATTTGATTTTTCATATACTGTTGAAGAAGTTTCTGTATCTATTGTAGGATATGATGAATTACCCCATTCTAATAACATTGTATATCCTAATCTTAGATATAAAGATTCAATATATTCAAATTGTTTAGTACTATTTGCTCTAATTTGAAGATTAGCAAAACGTAAACTACCTTTATTAGTAGTCTCACTAGTAAATGATGTAATACCCGGCATAGCTTGGGCTCCAAACTTACCGAAACCATAATTTGAGGTATTATCAGGTAATAAAGAATTAGTTTCAGAGACTCCAAATTTCTGAGAACCATCTTCATTTAAAACTCCACCCTGGAGTACCATTTGGGATGATAATTCATTACCACTATATTCTGGGATTTCTAGAAGTTTAGATCTAAATTCAGCCCCATCATTAGATACAGTCTCCCATTCGCTACTACCTGTATTATATACTGCTATATTTTGATCAGATATATCAACTCCAGATGTAAGTTTTACCCAAGAAGTTCTTCCGTTCATCCAAGCTATATCCGAAGAAGTTCTAGATTTTTTTCCTAAAATTTCTTGACGTAATTTTATTTGATCTTGAACATACTCTAAATGAGGTTTTCCAATGATATTAGAATCCATAAAACTTATTGATTTAAATTATTGTACGCTAATAATATTGAATCTAAATTACCAGGAATTCTTATTTGAACTCCTACTGGGGGTGAAATTGAATTTTGTGGGTATTCAGCATTTGCTGAGGATATAACCCACCATAATGAAGAATCGTTAAAATAATTAGATGCTAACACGTCGTATCTATCACCCTCAGTAGTAATAACATATATATCGTTATCAGTACGAGGAATCTCAGGGTACTTGGTTGTTGTATACATCCTAGTACCTTCTAAATCACGAGTTATTTTTATATTTCTATAACGATTCATTTATTCTGGAAGTTGGTTTTGTCTTATTATAGGAGGAGTTGTATTTGTTAAATTTTTTCTAGGAACAACAGTTGCTTCTTCTGCTTCTACTATATAATGGTCATCTGCTCTAAATAAATTAGATGGGGTTGTATCATATAAACTATTGTTTGATAAATTATCCTCTAATGATATGAATCTTTGTTTAATATTCCCAGCTCCATTTATATCTTTTACTTTTTCTGGGAGGAATTTGAATATAGGCTTAAACTCCATAGAAACATCTATTCTATGAGGTAATTCTTTAACTTCTGGGTTTCTAAAAGTAATACCACCTTCAGATTCAATATCTTTGCTGTTTGAAGGAATTCCAATTTCCCAAGGAGTATCATTAGGAATTGTGTATGTTAATGCAGTAATTATACCTGGGGTTTCATAGAAATAACCACCTAAAGTAAGTTGGTGAATACTACCTCTCATATAACCTTCTGTAGAATAATCAGGAGCTAATGTAGATTTTAAAAAGTTTAGTTTTTGATACATTATAGATAATTCCTGTATGGATTGGGCTACTACTGTAAAACCCATTGAAATATTATTTTCGTATCCTTGATAATTATAAAAATTTTCTCCTCTACCTATATATTTAAAATTATTCCATTGAGCATTCATGCTATCAGTAAAATTATTGATATAAGCTCTAAAATGAGAAAATACTTTTTGTGAAGGATCATCATTATCAATAGTAGCTATTCTAAATTTACATATATCATTTTTACGTTTATCTGTAGTAACTGCACTACTTTTGTATAAATAAAGAGAATTGATTTGATCCATTCCTCTTTCATTATCAGGTCTTCCTTGAGAATAATCTTTTCTATCAGCAAAACGAGCTCCAGGATTACCTTGGTTTAATCGTTGTTCTATATTTTTAGTACGATAATTAGGGGAATCAGAGATAAAAGAGGTTGTAGTATTATTTGATAATTCTTTTCTAAAGTCTTGAACTAATGTTGAACCCCCACTACCAACATAGGTTACTTCAGTAGCTAAATTTCTATTATTATCTGAAACTGATTGGATTTGGTTGGGGTTAAAAGAAGAATAGTGTATAGCACCTATAGTACCTATACCACTAAATAAAGTTCTTTTAGAAGCGGTTTTAATAACAGTATCACCTATACCTAAAACTGAACCTGGACCTCCACTGTAGGTAAAAAGTTCAGTATCATTAGAACCGTTTTTAGATGTTATTTTACCTTGATATAAATTAACTAAACGGTTATTACTAAATTGAACCCTACCTAATTCATTAACTCTAACAGCACCTAAACCCTTATTAACAGCACCTAAAGGTGCTATCATAGTTTCATATTTAGGACCTCCTGTAAGTGGGTTTATACCTTGTTTAAATAAATGGATTCCACCAGCATTAACTAAAGCTTGACCTAAAGTAGATAATGGGGTATAAATACCTTGATTTAAAGGACCTCCTAAGGGTTTTAATAAAGAAGAAAAAGTATTACCTGCTGTAAAAGTTGTATACCCTCCATCCATATCTGTACCAATACGAGATAATAAATTTTGTTTAAGGGTAAAAAAGGTTCCAACGGGAGTTTGCGTATATAATTGAAATAAACGCGAGGCATCCTGTACTGAACGGACTGGGGCGAGTAAACCACCTCTCACGAGAAAATCCGGTCCTCCAGTTTTTCTTAATTGTTCAGTTTTTACTTTAGTATGGTCTTTTACCACAAAAGGTTGTCCTAAGGTACCATTATTGGCACCCTTACCTGGTCTATCATAACCATAAGGAAGGTTTTTGAATCTAGTTTGAAATGCTAGTTCATTTTGTGGTGTTACTAAAGGCATATCTTACTTAGGTAAGTTATCCAAGTATTTAGGTGGTGTTAACCCATCTAAATCTAATGTAGAAGGTGGGACTTGACCTGGATGATCTGGCACCCCATTAATAGAATATGTATCCTGAAGGGTTGATTGGGGACTAGCACCTTTCATATCAGGTGGAGTTGACCCATCGAATCGAGTAAGGTTTGAACCGTTTTGTGTTAATTTATCTAATATTCCCATAATTATTATTTTATTATAAATATTGTAATTTTAATTTATTTAAGAACCCATAGCATATGTTACATTTGAAGTATTCATTGCATCATTTAGTTTTGAATCATTCATATATAAGTTAGTATCTTTTGCTAATAATTTTTCTAGTAATTCATCTGTTCTTGACCCACCACCTGATGAATTTCCTGATTTGGATTGACCGGGTCTAGATCCTTCGGATGAAGCTGAGGCTCCACTATTACCACTTCCAAAAGATGTAAATTGATCTGCTAGTGAGGTTGCTGAAGCTACAGTAGCTGAGAAATCAAAATCACCTTTGAATAAAGCTAATAAATCTGTTACTACACCTACTAAAAGACCTACAAGACTTAAAGCTAAACCTAAAACTTCTATTACAGGCATAAATGCTGTACCTAAGTTAGTCATTACTGCTTGAAGTTTTTCAACAGTTTGAGCCATTTTATCGGATGCTGATTGTTGTTCTAACATTCTAGCTAAGTCGTCTTCTCCAGCTGCTCTTAATTCTTTAGCACTTCTACCCATCACCTGTTGTTTAAATAACATATCAGATAATTTATCAGAAGATAAACCAAAGGCAGCAGCTGTTGCTTCCTGTTGGATAACATTCATTTTACTAAATTCAGTAAATGTACCTAATTGATCAGCAATTTCTCTTTCTAAACCTACTATATCTCCAGTTAAAGCAGCTTGTCTTGCTTTTTCTAAATTTAATTCTTTACCTGTTAAAAGTTCAGCTTCTAATTCTTTAGCGATTGAATCTTCAAAATTTAAAATAGATTTTGAAATAGTTTGAACATCTGAAAGTTCACCTCCTAATTCACCTGCTAGAGTAACAGCTTTAGCAATCTCAACTGTATTTGCTCCTAAATTAGCTCTTAATTGACCCGAAGTACTAGCTACTTTTTCTATAATACCTTTTAAATCTTGCTGTATGCCTGATTGTCTTTGGAGCTCATAACTTGCTCCTAAAGTTGCCTTGTAATCCCTTTCAGCATTTGTACCTCTAGCTTCAGAGAGGGTTACTAAACCACCTGCTGCTTCTTTACTTAATTTAACTTGTTCTGTTAACTTAGTCATAGTGACTAAACTATCAGTAGTAAAATTATTTATAAAACCTAATTGTTGATTTAAAGCAGTAAAGTTTTCTACTAGTTTAGTACCTGTAACTGCCATGTTACCACTATCATTAGCAGCGGCTTCTAAGTTAGATCTAAAGGCAGCAGATTCTGACTTAGTCATAGACATAGATTTGCCTAATTTAGTAGTCTCTTCATCTGCTCTTATAATCCCATTAATTAATTCACTAATTAAAAAGACGGGACCCAGGGATTTCATTAAATTTTTCCCTA
>Ga0181399_1000005_pt1 | contig 62234 bp, 69 predicted proteins | sample 22SPOviralmetaG_FD_130128 | JGI IMG/M metagenome (GOLD analysis project Ga0181399, IMG submission 130128) | Marine viral communities from the oligotrophic San Pedro Time Series (SPOT) site, San Pedro Channel, CA, USA - 22 SPOT_SRF_2011-05-21 | ecosystem: Environmental > Aquatic > Marine > Strait...
GGTACTGTTCCGCCACTACCACCGCTTATACCGCCTTCTGTTATTAATAAAGCATTTGCGTTTGTTGTTGTGCTACTTCCTACTGCAACTACAAATTTTGTTTCTCCAAGTCCGTTATTTCGGTCTATTGTTGGATATAATGTAGTATCATTTCTGTAACCTAAAGTCATTGTTTGATTTACCCCTACTAAATCTCCACCAATATTGAAATCGTTTCTATGTGGAGTTGATGAAAGGCCTAAATTAGATATACTATATCCAAAGCTAAATGAATTTTGTAAAGTATACCTTAAATCATTATCGTGTCCTATAACAAAACTCAATCCACCACTTGAAGGTGCGGGGCTTCCATCATCAGTTAAAAGCAAATTGTCTGACCCAATTATTAAAGAGTTGTTTAAACCCGAAAAGTTACTTGGGTATTCATCTCCCATTTGGTTATTTTGACCAATTACGTGAGAGTTATTTGAATATTTTAATATGTTGGTATTACCAACATTCATAGAGTTATCAGATTGTATTGTTTCATTATTATTTCCAAATGAAACTGACCTATCAGAATCATTAAGTATTTGATTACCACTACCAACTGTCAAACAATGGTCTGAACCATTAACTATATCATTTGAACCACTCCCAATAACAAGAGAACTATCATCTACTTGAACATTTGTTGGGTTAGGTGAGATTACCATTCCACCCCTAACGTATGCTTTTTGTCTTACTTCTAATGCGACTAAACCCGCATTTAAACCACTACCGACATCTATTTTAGCATTAAATTCGTTTACTCCAAAATTTCTTGTTGCATTAAAGTTTCTACTTGAAGAAATATTTATATCTGCTCCGTCATCAGTAATTTGAGAATCTGTTAAATCAGTAGTTGTACTCCAAATTGGTATAGTATTAACTGTACCTGAACCGCCAACTCCGCCGCCGCCGCCTCCAGAAACAACAGACCAACCGCTATTTTGACGAGCATATTGCTGCCCATCAGTTGGAGCTTCTGGAAAACTAACTTTTAAATTATTTGTACTTATATCACTTGCTTGTTGTACGCTTATGGTTGTTGTATTGCCAGCTAATGCTTGCCCTGCACCTGAACCTATTTCAAGAAAACCACCAATATCAATGTCCCCAAGGCTACCTGTTCTTTCAAGCGTTAAAGTACCACCGCTATAAGTACCCCCGTTTACGTAGTTGTCAATGTCAACAGCGGAAATTTCAATAACTTCTCCAAAAGCGGTAACCCCTAATGCAAAAGCTGTTGTTCCTGTAATACCTCCAGAACCGTATGCGTTTAACCTTATATTATCTCCACCAATCGCAACTTGGTCAGCTACGTTATCTATAGCGTCTTTACCAATAGCAACACTCCCTTGGTTTTTTGTCCAAGCGTTTTCACCTATAGCTACGGATTGATTAGACTCTGCTTTTGCGAGATAACCTAAAGATATACTTCGGTTGCCTAATGTTACGCTTTGAGCTCCTATAGCAAAAGAGCCCTCTGTGGCATTTACATTTCTTGAAAAAGAAACAGTCTCACCTGCATCTAAAATAAATCCTGGTGAGTTTACAACAATAGTGTATACATCTCCAGCGGGTGTCCCCGAATTAAATGTTGCGCTAACAACTGTATTTATTCTATTGTCTTGAGATTCAGTCCAAGTTTGACTATTAGAGCCATTATTATATATTGTGTCTCCAGGCTGTATATTAGCTCCCCCTATTACATTTATAAGTTGAAAAGCTGTAGTGGGTATGCCTACTGATGTTTGAATTATACCAGCGGCAATGTCTGTTACGCTCACGCCTTCTCCTAAAGCGCCTGAACCATGTCCAGAAACAAAACTACCATGACCCGAGGCAAGTCCTTCAGAGCCTATATTAAAAGCTCTCCAGCCCATAGCAAAAGCACCAAACGACCCTCCCGCTAAAGTTTCAAATCCAAAAGCTGCATTTTCATTAAAATCTGAAATTCCTAATCCAGCTATAGCATTGTTTCCAAAAGCTATAGAGTTTTCTGAGTTTGCTCTAACTACTGAATCTTTTCCTGCGGATAAACTGTAATTACCACTTGCAATAGTGTTATCACCCATAGCTGTTGAAACATCTCCACTTGCTGTTGTGCTTCTTCCCATTGCTGTTGAAGCAATTCCACTTGCATCTGTAAACGAACCCATTGCTGTTGAAGCAATTCCAGACGCTTGGGTATTACTACCTATGGCTGTAGAAATATCTGCGGTTGCTGATGATGAAGAACCCATAGCTGTTGAAGAGCTTCCACTTGCAGTTGTAAGTTGACCCATTGCTGTAGACCTGTCTCCACTTGCTGTTGTTTGACGCCCCATAGCTGTTGAACCGCCTCCACTTGCTGTTGCGCTTGACCCAGATGCAAATGAATTATCTCCACTTGCTGTTGCACCATTTCCCATAGCTGTAGAGGTCGCCCCACTTGCTACTGTTCCCTGACCCATAGCTGTAGAACGAGTTCCACTTGCTGTATTAAAGTTAGGGCTATTTAAAACTACAGACTTTATGCTTTCGTTTATAAATACACTTTCAGATGTAATTGTATTCAATTGACTTCCTACAAATATTTTACCTTCAGGTAGATTAGGAACGTCATTCTCTCTTCCTAAAGCAAACACTTCAATATCTCCATTATTTGCATTTGACCTGGAAACAACGGCAATTTTTTGTATTAAATTGGGAGTAATTGGTTTAACATTTGTAAGACCCCCGTTTGCTGCCACATACAATGAGTCGCCTACACTATAAGAAGCAGTATTAAAATCAGGGAAATCACCAGCTACAATTATTTCACCGGTAGTGTTTTGAGCTTGATTAGATACCGCTAATCCTATAGCACCCATTTTAGTGGGGTCGGATGCAAAAGCTTTTTCTACTTCAGTAAGATTTTGACCATTGTTATATCCAGTTATATAAACAGGGTCACCCGCATTTACTGCTTGCGCAAATCTAACCGTCTGTATAATTTTTTCAGCGCTTTCTACGTTAAAGGTATTAATATTTTGATATTCTAATTGACCTGAAGAATTAGAAACAAGTACATCATTTTGTGTTCCTAAAGAAGCATTGGTGTCTTTAACAGCCCCTTGTAATGAAAGAATAGATTCAATTACTACTTCTTCTCCAGCCCCAGTGCCAATAAAAAGAGTATTATTATTAGGGTCTTGAATCATAGATACTGGAGCAGCATTACCAAGAACCTTGGAAGCTGTCCACATAGCCATGTTATTTGTTGTTCCCCCACCATCTACAGATGAGTTGTCTATCTTATCCCAGAATATATTACCAGCATCATCTTCAGATATAATAGCCCAGTCACCAGGACTCCATTGAGTTATTGGAGTTGTTTGGCCCTGCAACGAAGCTGTTCCCGCTGTAGAAACTACCCAGTATTTACCAGTGTTTCCAGCTATTAGTTGTATGTTTTGAAGATTTGGATTACCTCCATCGGTAATACCACCCTCAGCAATTGTTCTCGCATCCCAAGCTCCTTGAAACTCAAGACCTGAACCCTGAAAGTTTTGCCAAGTTACATTACCCAAAGAATCAGAAACTAATACTTGTTCATTGTTTCCAGCAGAACTATTAGCATCATAAATTTTTCCAAGTAAATATAAATTAGCATCTGGGTTTATTGTTGCGTTTGTTTTAAAGAAAGCATCACCTTCAAAAGTAGACACACCAAATGGAGTAAAAGCATCTGCTATTATTAAGCTTCCAGCGCCTGAGCCATTATCTATAGTTACGGTTGTACCTAAAACAGCTGACCCAGACTGCTGAGCTGTATCTTGACTTATAAGAGAGCTTACTATTTTTTCAGAATCAGCTCCTGCTGACGCTGCAGTAAACACGGGTATTCTATATGAAACCCCATCAAAAAGTCCATCAATGATAAAATCTTTTAGGTCAGATATTGTAAAAGTTTTAGTCTGCTTCTCAATTGGAGAAGAGTCTGCGTCTGTACCTATTAAATAATCCGCACCCTGTATTGGTGATGCTTCAGGGTACGAAAGTTTATCACTGATTTTTGACATCTATATTATTCTTTTTTTTCTGAGACCTCTCCTGTTTGAATATTTACAACAGAATTTTCCCCATATTTTTTGATTAACTTCTCTTCTTCTTTAGCGAACTTTTCTTTTAATTCACCTAAAGAGTTTATTAAACTATGCTTTTGAATTTCAACATCAGCTATAGCGCCTTTTGTCTTAGTAAATTCATTGTTTAAGGATTGTAGAGCTTCTAACTCTTTTTGACTTAATTTTGCCATGATTAAAAATTATTTAATTTATTGTACAAAGATATGAATTTTATTCTTGCTTATCTTTTTTAGTTTTCTCCCAAGTTCTTCCTACAAAATAAGCTCCGTAAACTGTAATTAGCAATGATTGAAATATCGGTATATATTCTTTTGCTATTTTAAATTCACCTATATTCCCGTCAGTAAAACATAAAGCTGTGAATATTACAGTTAGATAAATAAGAACCATTGGCCTTATATTTTTAGACAAAAAAGAATCTGACTGCATATCATACTTCCACCTGGCGCTAACTTGCTCTTGAGCCTCTTTATCAGCCTGCTCTAAAATCTCTTGAATTTTTTGCTTAGCCTCAAGTCTTTCTTCGTCTGTAGTAACTAAGTCATCAATAACATTACCAACTTGTTTAATTACGCCGCCAGTTAACCATTGTATAATTTTTTTCATAACGTACAGTATTCATTTGTTGCATCAAAACTTGGGCAAGATTTTGTTGAAAAATCTCTGTGACCATGTATAGTAGCTTTAGGAAATATATTTTTTAGCAATCTTAATAAAGAAAGAAAGCTTGCAATTTGAGCGCTTGTTCTGTTGTCTTCTGGAGACATGTCTTTATCTACACCACCAGCATAACAAAGACCAATGCTATTTTTATTGTGATTTTTAGTGTGAGCGCCTTGTTTTTCTAATGGCCTGCCCAATTCTATTTGACCATCTCTTTTAATAAAAAAATGGTAGCCAATTCCTGACCACCCTCTTTGCTTATGCCAATCGTCCACCAGTTTTGCGTCTACATACATGTTTGGTGGTGTAGCGGAACAATGAATAATTATTTCATCAATTGTTCTCATTTATTTATTTTAACTCATAAAGACGTTCTTCCATTATTTGAAGTTGTTGTTTAACATCTGAAAGCTCTTGTTTTATAAACTCTAATTCTGTATTTGTTTTAATTAGCGCATCTGTTATTTCAGAATTAATTGGCGCTTGAACCGGAAGAAGTTTAGCTTCTTGTATTTGAGCTTGAAGAGAATAATACATGCCCGTCATGGATATGACAAGTAGAATAATTGTAACAAGATTTTTTGGTGTTAAATCAATCTTGGTCTGTTCGCTCAATTTGCTCATTTGTTACGAGTGTATATATTACCTTTATATCGTTTACGAGCGTAGTGGTCTGATGAAATTCCATGATACAAATATAATAAAATAATTACAGAATATTTATGGGCAACATTCTGTATAATCAAATTGTGCTGTCCAATCCCCTGCATTGGGTGGGTTAAATGCCTGGTTAGATACTACGCATGGATTTATAAGGCCATTCGGGTTGTTTGGGTCTATCTCGTAATTTCTCATTTGAATTGTTCCAGCATTACCATTTCCATTCGCCTGGGTGTTATCCATAAATATAGTATTTAACCCTGTTGTTAAAATAAGCGGGTTAAAATAATAAACTACCATGCCTGGTAAGGGACAAACGAAATCTGCTTGAGTTATAACTTTATTAGTGTCGGTGCTCCCAATAAAAATAGAGCCTACTTGAGCCGCCTGGTTTAAATCAAGAGACCCAATAAATTGATTGTTTAAATACAAATCAAAATTGTCATCAATGGCTGAGTTGTTATTACAAACCTGAAGAACAAAAACTTTATCAGGGCATGACGGGGGCGGCGGATTGCCAAACCCTTGGGTGTCATTGTTTATTCTATTTGCTATTGCAATTGATAAAGCCATTGTTTTTGTATTACCACAATGATATAATGTCGGTTGCAGTTGTATTAGTTGCAAATACTTTTACGACTTGCACTGGAACAAATGAGCCCGTTGGTAAATTTTTAAATACAACATCATCACCGCCAGCTGTTTCAACTCTTACATCACCGCCAACTCCAACATAGAGAACACAACCATTGTTTACTCCACCTGAAATAGAAGGAATAGTGTCAGTATCACTTGGGGTAACTATTGAGGCTCTTCCTGCTTGTAATTTTTGATATGCCATTTTATTTGTTATATGGGAATTTTCTATTTAAACTATCTCTACGCTCACCACATCCGCAGGGCTTCCCTGTTGCCTTGCTTACAGTGTCCACAACCTTCTTAATACCAGTTGCGGTAGTTATTTTTTCGATGGTATCTCCTAATCCTCTTGATTTCATTTTTTGCATGTACACAATTTATTTGGACAGCTATCTATCTTAAACATAAGTTTAGATATTAGCCAATTCCATTTGCATTGAAACTTACTCCAAACGCTTTGCATCCAGAGACCTATTTTTACAAAGAGCTTGCCCATTACTTTTTAATTAAAGAACCTAAGTGCGCGTGAACTTTCCCGTCTTTAATACACTGATGCTCATAACTCATAGAATGGTCTCCGCCATAAGCATGACCATAATCTTTTTTAGACATTGCTTTAGATTCATCACGTCTGTCTTTCATAGACTGACTATGCTTACCTTTGTGTTTCGCTCCTAAAGACTCATCGAGTCTTGAATTATAACCTTGTTTTTTCATATTACAAAGATACTAATATTTTCCTTTCCTACTTTTTGGAGATGACTTGGTAGAACCCCCTTTACCTGCCCATAGATTTTTACAAGCCCAATATCTTGCAGTTAGTTTAGATTTGGCGGTATCACATTTATGTCGAGCTTTAAATGACTTGCGTGCTGCAGCAGAATAGTTGTGCCCATATCCTTTAGCTCCAAAGTGAATAAGCTTCTCTTTACCGCCCTCACACGCCTTTACCATTTTCTTTTTTCCAGCCCTGTCGCTTGGTCTAACGACATTGCATTTCATTTTGCTTTTATCTGCCATACTATGCGTTTCTTACTCTTGCCGCAGAAGTGTTAGATACAAATTGAGTACCCTTGCTCCCTGCTTTCTTTTTTTTTCTGGCTGTTGCGGCCAATTGTCTTTTTGATAAACTACGAGCTTTTGCTAACGGCAAACAACGGTCAGGATTCTTCTTGTTTTTAGAAGTACCACAAGCCCCTTTTATCTTTCCGTCAGTACCAATGCGAACCCATTTTTGGTCTCGCCATTTCTCAAGCTCACCCATTACAGCATTCCTTGTTGTCTACGCTGAAGTCTTTTTATTTTTCTTTCAGCAGCTCTTCTTGATATATTTCTCTCAGAGCTTCTTCCGTTTCTATTTTTTAAAACAGTTCCACCTGATGGTGTAACATTTATTTGTTTAAACACAGAAGTACTCTTCCCGTTTTTATTTTTTATTTTTGTTTTGCTTGCAGAAGAACCGTCTGGGTTTGTTGATATACTGTTCTGTCTAAACTTGCTCTTACTTGCGTATCCATTTCTGGTCATTCTATTTGATGAAGTATAAGAAGACCTGGAAGTAACATAATTAATATCCTTGTCTCTAAAACCTATGTCCCCGTGCTTTTTCATGCTGTTGTTTTTCTTTTTTTCATTTTACGAACTCTGTCTGGATTGTATGACTGACCAGATGGCCCAACTTTAAACTTAGACTTAAGCTTTTTAATATCTTTATTTCTCATAGGGATTTCATTCTCATTAAGAGGCCCCATCTTTCCGTAATTCTTGTGTCCTGGGAATGGCATAATTATTTCTTTTTCTTTTTCTTAAGAGCCACAAAATCTGCAGCAGTTATTTTATTTAAAGGCATAGCTGCTCTCGCAATCTTTCTTTGTCCTTTGCTTAACTTACTCATTTCTTTTTCTTTTTATACATTGTTTTAGTCTTGGGTTTAGCCTTTGACTTTTTTTTACCGTATGCCATAATTATTTCTTTTTAGCTCCTTTAGCGTAGTTAGGGTCTTTACAATACTTGCTTGCCGCCATATTAGCGTAAGCTGAAGGGTACTTATCAAATGTACGCTTCGCCCACGCAATACCGGCGGGGCATATTTTATTTCCTTTTGTTCGTCCTTTTTTTGCCATAATTATTTTAGGTATTATCTATAAGAAATACGGGTCCTGTATAATTTGGTAGAATAGTTGGCCTTGTTAAAAAAGTCCAAGATGCTCCAAAATCACTGCTTAAATAACCACCAGATGGATTACCTATACGCTGGATAAATATAAACTGACCTGTGTTCGACATAGACGTACCGTAATTTCCTGATACTCCGTTTACTACTGTAAATGTAGCCCCATAATCAGAGCTAATGTAAAACCCAAATTGACTTCCGCCAGCGACATATTGACCATCATAGCTTTGTTTAAGCCTATTGTCAGGGCTGATGCTTACTTGATTAGAAAGTTTCCAAGTTTCTCCAAAATCATCTGAATATTGATTTCGTAAGGTTGAGAAGCTGCTTGTAGGCCCCACAGCAGTTACATACTGTCCTGTTCCTGAACATGATGTGTCTAATAAGTTATACCTGTCGCCAAACATATTGTTTGAAACTATATCCCAAGTTACGCCAAAATCAGTAGACCTTACAATATATCCATTGGTAGCGTTTGGGTTAGTATCATCACTTATTCCAACATAAATATATTGGCCATTACCTGACATAGAAGGGGATTCGGCTCGTTCAAAGTTTATACCTGCTGGAAGTAATGCGTCAAATTTAGTAGCTTGGTCTGTCCATGTTGAACCAAAATCATTAGAAACCCAAAAATCGTGTCTTGTGGAGACGCTTGTGTTAATGGTTACCATCACCTTGCCGCTTTTTGACATTTTTGTAAATGCGGGTGAACCTCCAAGTATACCAGGTATAGTTGCCCAACTAACGCCGAAATCCGTTGTAAGAGATAGAGAACTGCTGGCGGAGCTTGAGTCTGATGCTAATCCGTATTCAAAATCATCACTTGCCGCAACAAAGCCTTCACTGTTTGTAGTTGCGCCAAATGATACTGGAGGTGCGGTAATATTTAAAGAACTATCTAATAAAGCAACGTATGGGCTTCCTGATTGCCCCGACAAAAACGTAGCGTTTGCTCCTTCTACAGGTACATAATCGTCAATTGGAAATCCTACGTCTACTATAAACGTTGGCCCATCACCTACGTTCCCAGCGTTCGTTGTAGCCGTCCATGTTAATCCTCCATCTGTTGAGTAATTGTAAGCTGGAGTGGGGTCACTTGAATCTGTGCCTATTATTGTTAGTCCAGAGTTAGAGGTTCTAACATTTGGAGCTTGTATACCGGTGCGCGATGATTGAGGTAATGAAAATGCAAAATTAGAGCCGTACCATTGTATGGTATTAGAATTAGTTCCTGAAATTGTATAATATTTACCATCAGTATTTTGAGCAACCCCACTACTTCCTATTACAGAGGAAATAGTATCAGATAAGCCTGAATAATCTTTTTGACTCCAGAGCTGTCCATAATCAGTTGATTGATAAGAGTTGGCATAGGTAAAAGAAGAAGTGGCGTTTATAAGTGTGATATACTCACCTTTTCCTGATATCATACCAACTATCCCAGAGTTAGTTAAACCGCCTGTGATAGCATCAGTTGATACAAAAGAAGCTCCATAATTAGTGGAATAAAAACTTTTGTTTAAAGCACCAAAATTAGGGTCTTCTAACCTGAGGGTCATAAATATAAACTTACCTCCTGCAGACATATCTATTTGACGTATATCAATTATATTTGACCAAGTATTTAATGGAGGTAATATAATTATATTTAGCTCTGACCAAGCCGCCATTCCGTTACGTGATATAATTAATCTTCTATCAGTAACAGGCTCTCCTACATTTATCAAGGAAATAACTACATTTCCTGATTTTGACATTTTTGTTTTTGACCAAGATGTTCTATCTGCTTGCCCTAACACCTGTACGTTTACATTTGTAAAAGTTTGTCCACTATCAACAGATTGTAATGCTGTTAATGGATTGGTCGTATCTCCTGTAACAATCATTTTTGTGAAGTCATCACTTACTCCAGCTAAATGATAACCAGAGGGTATGGTTGCAAAAGGGTTTGGCGGAGTTAGAGGGTTAAAATCTAAATCGTACAACTGTATTTGAGAACTTGCGTTTGTTTTTATTAGCCTTGCCTGCCCTTCAATAGGGTTGTAAGGGTCTTCATTAGAAGACGCAATTACAGTACCTGATACTACTTGTTGTACGTTTTGGTTTGTCGCTTGATAAGTCCCTGTTGGGTTAGTTGCTGTAAATGGATTAGATGCTTCAAACTGAAATCCTGCATTAACATTTGCTCCCGTTACAAAGGCGTATGTATCAACAAAAGGTTGACCTGTTTGCTGTGCACCTTGTAAATCTCCAGTTAACGTATAATTAGGCGCTCCAGCAGTATTATCTACAATATTGTTTACAAGCGGTGTCATTGTAACTGTTACATCAGAAACAGGTACAATAGTACCCCCTACTGTTTGTGTTACATTTTGGTTGGTCGATGAAAAAGTTCCAGAAGGGTCAGTTGCTGTAAATGGATTATTTGTGTCAAATGCAAATCCAGGGTCTACAGTGACTCCTGTAGTAAAAGAATATGTTCCAACAAATGGCTGTCCAGATTGAGTAGCCCCATCTTGGTCTCCAGTTAAAGTGTAATGTGGGCCGCCTGGCTCGTTATCTACAATATTATTTACAAGCGGCGTCATGGTTACAGTAACATCAGAATCTGGGATAATTTTTCCAGCCAACACTTGCTCTACGTCTAAGTTGTTACCAGGTATAGTTCCAGATGGATTTGTTGGATTAAACGGATTGTTAGTGTCAAACCTATATCCTTGGTTTGGAGTTACCACAGTTGTGAACGCATAGACCGTACCTTGCTGACCAGTTATAGTATCGCCCTGTAAATTACCAGTAATAGTATAGTTTGGCGCACCTGGATTTAAGTCTACGATATTATTTGTTAAAGGTGTCATAGTCACCACAAAATCGTTTGGTGGAAGCGGAACAATAGTTCCTGTAAGTTCTCCATTTACAGTCGCTCCACCCACCGGTATTAGCCCTGATGGATTAGTAGAAGCAAAAGCTGGGTCAAACTCAAATCCTTGGTTAGCAACTCCTGTGGTTAAGAACTCATAAGATGTACCTACTGTACCAGTCACTGTCGAACCATTTTGAGCACCACTTAATTGATAGTTAGGCGCTCCAGGCTCGTTGTCTACAATTGAGTTTGTAAGATTTAATACAACAGTATATTCAGTTGGCTGAATATCTGGCTGTACAATCATAAGTATTCCTGGCACATTAAGCGGGTTTTCCGCAGTACCATCTGTTTGATATACGTCTCCATCTGTTAATCCACCATTTGTGGCCGCTACGTTGTCCGCAAATATAGGACAATCAGTAAGCGTTAAACTTTTTGCTTCTAAATGTCCGGCTAATTCCGAAGGAACATCTAATGTGCTTTTAATAAATTTTGTTGTTGTGGCAACGGGAACTGTGTCTTTTGTTTCTAAATACGTAAACTCTTGAATATTATTAGAGTTTGTTACTGAAGTTCTCATACAGATTCCGTAACCTTCATCTACTGTTGAGCCATTAAAACTTAAATCAATTAAATGGCCATAAGCATAATTTACAGTTGAAGAAGGAGCAGTAATGTCGATAGTACTCTGCGTACCTATAGCATTAGTTATATTTCCTGTATGCGTGTTTGAGTTTAAGATTGATTGGTTATGTGCTCCACCAACTACACCAACAATTTTTTGTCCACCTTGTTGTAGTTTAGCAACATTAACCGAGCCGTAAATCCCATTGCTTATTGTGGCATCAGCAATTGTAGATAAATCTACAAGGTTATATGTACCGTAAATCTCTCCAATAGGGTCTGTTCCGTTGTAAACTATTCTATTAAATGTTCCATAAAATAAATCGTTTGGAGATTCAGTACCTGGTGCGTGGCCGCTTTTTGTTACAAAGTTATATATACCTACTTGGTCTGAAGAAGTGTAGTTGTTACTAATTACAGCAACATTACTATTATAAGGATTATCACAAGAGTTTACATTTTGAAGTACAATATAAGGGCTACAAAGTCCCTCTCCACCACTACCATTTATATAACCAGCAAGCTGGTTTACAGTAACAGTTTTAGTCTGCTTCTCTATAGGGTTTGAATCAGCATCTGTTAAAACTAAATAGTCACTCCCAGATAAATTACTGATAAGCGGATATGCCTCTTGATTACTTATTTTAGCCATTAGTTATTGTGTTGGTAGTGTAGGTTTGCTTCCAAATGTTCTTAGTCCAGTTTTTGGCAATGACTTTTTTTTAGATTTAGTTTTAGTTTTTTTACCCTTCTCTAAATTACTTAGCCTATCTATAACAGCATTTCTAAATGCAATGTCATTTTTATCTGAACTCATTTATTTATCTTTGTGACAAAGTTACAAAATTTAATTTATGTCAAATCGAAATCACGACTACCTAAAATATTGGCGTGTCATCAGGTATTTTATCAAAGCTAAGTACAATTTAACACAGGCTGATTTAGATATATTATTCTTTTTATATTCAGAATCTTATTTTTCAAAAGATAGATTTGACGAGTTTGATGAGCTATTATCTTGGAATGTAAATAGATTCGATAATCTACTTCGTGATGGTTGGATTGAAGTATTTAGAAAACGCTCTGGCAAAACAAAAGGACTATATCAACTTTCTTACAAAGCTGTTAGATTGATAAGTTCTACTTATAAAAAACTGCAAGGAGAAGAAATACCCACAAGTCAATCAGCTAACCCTATATACGCTAAGAACGTTTCTTATTCAGATAAGGTTTATAAAAACTTTATAACTGAAATGAACAGGGAGCTAAAACAAAAAAAGCATGAAGACTAATCCTTATGATATAGAGTTTGTATACAATGAGCTTGGGTGTACAAAAGAACAACTTGAAGAGCTAACTCATACAGGAAGTGTTATTGAAATAAAGTCTGACTTTTTTAAAAGAGGTGTGTCTGAAATTCATGGATATGGAATGTTTGCTCAAAAAGATATTGAAAAAAATCAATACATTGGAATGGCATCTATAGATAATAAATATAAAACATATTTAGGTAGATACGTAAATCACTCAAGGCGGGCTAATATAAAATTTATATTTACCGACACAGGAGATTTAATAACAAAATCTATTAAAGAAATAAAAAAGGGGGAGGAATTGTTTGTTGATTATACAAATCACTTTTTAACTCCTGAGTATTTATAATACTACAACAACGTCCCTTAATTGAATGATGGTAAACTTTTCGTTTTCAATGAGCATTGTGTACCCTCGGCTTTCATCATAATAAATGGTGTCTCCTTTCTTAACTACAGAAACTTCATTGCCTGGCTCTATAACTTTTCCCTTTTGATATCTAAACTTACTTGTATCGTCTGAAGATAAAAGTAATCCAGATTCTGTTTTTACATCTTCCTTTATTTGATTGATAAGAATATTTGTTCCAATTACTTTCATAGATGGCTAATTAAAACATAAATTCCACCACATATTCCTAAAAGAGCGTAAAAAACCATGAAAGCTAATATACCCCATGCGATACCTTCTAATATTTTTTTCATTTTGTTTCGTATGAACGAGCCATAGTTACAATGGCGTTAGTTGATAGTATTGTTACAGCAACAGACACTGCGTTTTGCAAGGCGCTACGGGTAACTTTTAGTGGGTCAATAATTCCCATTTCAAACATATCGCCATAAGTTTCTTCTTTTACATCATAACCGTACTCCCAATCTTCACATAAAACATGTTCAGGAATATCATCATTTATATAAATATCCTCTAAATTATACCCTGCGTTTAAAAGTATTTGTCTTATTGGGGCACGAAGTGCGGCGTTTAAAATCGCGTAAGCGATTTTTTTCGAATGATTTTTTTCTGCCATCTGAAGTTCTTGGTACGATTCATGAATATTGTAAAGCGCTACACCACCGCCCGGCAAAATCCCTTCTTCAAGAGCAGAACGGACAGCGCACACAGCGTCATCAACTCTGTCGTAAAGTTCCTTCTGCTCCAGGTCGGTGTTACCACCTACGTATATAACCCCTATTCCGCCTGTTAAAGACGCTATACGGGACATTATAAAATCTTTGTCATGTTTCTTAGTAGCATTATCATAAGCCACTCTAAGCTCAGCTACACGTTCAGAAACGTCAGGCACATCATCGCCCTCGTCTTTGAGGATAACCGTTGAGTCACGACCAACTATCACCTTGGCGGCGTGACCCAAATCAGTAAAATTAATAATACTCAAGTCATCCCCTGTCTTTTCAGAAAAGTATGTAGCTCCAACTGTGTGAGCAATGTCTTGCATTAGCTCATGTTGTTTGTATCCAAAGTTTGGCGGAGGTATGTTACAAATCTTCAAGTTATTTTTCATCACGTTAGCCGCAAGCGTGTTTATAACATTAGTTGCTGTTGGCGCAATAAGCAATAATTTTTTTCCGTCTTGTATTATTGGCTTTAATACGTTCTCTATTTGAAGTATGTTTGATACCTCAGCATCAGAAACCAATATATAAACATCCTCAAGTATACACTCATCACGCTTCTGGTCATTTATAAATAAAGGGGTAGAGTATCCTTTGTCTACTTTAATCCCCATGGTAGTTTCAAAATACGTAGATGAACTCAAGGATTTCTCAACGGTAACAATGCCGTCCTTACCAACCTTGTTGTATACGTCAGATATAATACCACCCACCTGCTTGTCGTTATTAGCTGATATAACAGCTACATCCCGCATCTTTCGCTTGTTTAATTTTTTAGATTTTTTCTTTAGAGTGTTAACCGTTGAGGTTGTTAAATCAACCAGGTGTCTAAGCACCTCAGTGCGATTTGTTTCTGTCGCTAAATAATCTGTACCCGCTTTCACAAGAGCTTCCGTAAGTACAATGGCTGTAGTAGTGCCATCACCAGCTAATGAAGCTGTTCGGTCTGCCGCTTCCTTCATCATGCGAACCGCAAGGTTCTCGGTGGGGTCTATAAGGTTAATTGATTTGGCAACAGTTACTCCATCTTTAGTAACAGTAATCCCGCCAACGTGTTCTGGAGATTCTATAAGCACCGTGTTGCCCTGTGGGCCTAAAGTACTCTTAACTGCGTTTGATAGTTGGGATATGCCGGAGATTAATTTATCTCTTCCGTCTTTACCGAATTGTAATTCTTTAGGTGAGTAGCCTTGATTCATTATTTGATTTTATTTAATTCTTAGCAAAGATAGTAAAATTAAATTATGCTGTGTAAAGGTCTCTATATATATATATATATTTTATTAATGTGTAATTATTTTTTTTGTATACGAGGCTTTAAAGTTAACATTCTTAACATTATTTATTTAACTATCTGATAATAAAGAAGTTATAAAATAAAAGACAGCATAAAGACAACATTATCACAACATTGCACAACATTATTCCATAAAAAAAAGAGGGATATACCCTCTTCTTCTTACCCTTATGGGTCAATCATCAAACACTACACAATTATAGTTTCTTAAATAAGTCTATGTTAGCCTTAGCCAGTTCATTGCCCTCAGCAATCATACGAACCTTTTTAGCTCGCTTCATTTCTTTTCGCATACGTGCAGCTTTTGTAATACCCATCTCCAATTCAGGAGCATTGTTTATAAGCCTGCCGTTCTTAATAGTGTATTCACCGTAATCCATTGGTTATTGCTTTTTACAAAGATACAATTTTTTTTCAGATACATATAGGTTGCGGGCTCCCCCCCATCTCACGCACGCGCGCCGCCCACGGAAACCGATATTTTTTTGCCATGGGGGGTCACGTTTTTTAACCGCTGTTGTAGATTTTTTTGACTTTTTTTTAGCCCCCTGTAGCCCCCTATAGCCCCCCTGTAGCCCCCCTGTAGTCCGTACGTTTGATGTAAAGTGTCTTTGAAGACACACACAAAGGACGGATAACGTCACGCCCATGTTTTTCAGGGTAAACAAAGCAAAGGGTAGACAATTCCAGTAAAGTATTGATAAACAGATAACAAACGAAAAATAAACGAAAGGCGAAAAAATAATAAACAAACCTTTGCCAAACGAAAGAAATGTACTATATTTAAACCAGTAATGCACAAGAAATGTGCGTCATTTAAACTTTAATTCATTGATTATGAGTAATTTATTACAAATTGAGGCGGACTTTTTAAACAATAGCGAAGTACGTCAACACGTCCGATTAGACCGGATACAAAGCCTACAGGCTGATGTTACAGATGCTAAGAAAGTGAAATTTGAAAAGTCACTTAAGTTAGCGGATATCGTTAAAAATAGCCATGTTTGGTTTAACAGCGAAGACGGAAAGCGAAAGATGCAAGAAGAGGGCATCACGTGGAATATCGAAGATTTTAGTAACAAAGTTTTCGGTTGGCAAAAATCTTACTTCTTCAAGATGTTGAAAGTAGGCACGTTAAAAGCTGACAACCCTGATGTTGTATCGAAGTACAAACGCCAAACTACACAAGCGGAAAACAATGGTCAAGATGTGCCACGAAGTGTATCTTCTTTGTTGAAATTTGCGAAAGCGGAATTATCAACAGATGAAACAGAAACCGGCGAGGTTGTCGAGAGACCAACCAAAATTGTTAGCCTGATGCTAATGAGTGACGGAAGTTTAAAAGCTACAGGGGACAAAACTCAAATTAACAGGGAACTTGTCACTAAAATAATTGAGCAATTCATCAACAACTAAATTTTAATTTTTAATCGCATATTATGAGAAATTTATCAGATAACGGACACCAATACGAAGTATTGAATGACGGGCAAAGACGTGGTGAAATTTTGCCATATCACCGCAAGCCATCACCAATCATGAGGGCTAATGCTAAAACTATTGATGTTGCAAACCTTAAAAGTGTAGACCGCAAAAATCTACTAATCGAGGGGGACGAAGTAAAGTCAAAGTTTACCATAGGCTTCGAAGTTGAAAAGACGAGGTTACACCGAAATTCGGTACGAGAGTACGAATTGTTCTGTGGGTTCGAACGTGACGGGTCATGTGGGTACGAAGCTGTAACGCATGTATTACCCCTGTTGGGTGCAAGTACATGGAGAACGAAAGTTTACGACATGATGCACAAGGCTACGAAGATAATTGATGACAGATACAGCCCCTCGGATAGTAAATGTGGTGGACATATCACAATAGCTGTAGACGGGCTCAACGGGGGTCAATTAAATGATTTGCTACGTAAAAATGTGGGTATCATTATGGCGCTATTCAGAAGACGTTTTCAGAATAGCTATTGCAATCACAATTTAACCATGTTAAATTACGACTTTACACCTCGCGACAGGTTTGTTGGTGGATATCATCACAAATACCAAATGGCGCTAATCAAGGACTTCGGTGTTGAATTTAGAGTAGTTAGCCGGTTTACCAGTGTGAAGCAAATGATGCGCCGTTATGAGCTGTTTTATGAGCTTGTGGACTTCAGTGTAAACAATCCAAACGGAACGTTTAATGCGCTGTTAAAACGCTTAAAACCAATCATCATGAGCATGTACGATTATGACGAGCAAAAAGTTGCGAAGTTATTTGAACTTGCGAAGCACTTCAGACGTATGGTGCTGACAGGTAAAATTGACCAACATGTTGCACCTTACTTCATGTCAAGGCATGGACGTACTAATGAACGCTTCGAACGTTTTTTTACAAGAAACGCACATGCGACACGTGAACAAATAGCACATGACGCCGAAAGGGGTTATTTAGAACACTACACTAACTTAGTGTCACTAACTTAGTAAAGTGGGGTAGTGTCTTCAAAGACACCGCCCCCTGTTTACCGGTGTGTGCCGGTACTGATGAAGCCAAAAGGCAGAAACAGGAACTTTAAAATTTAATATCATGATACAAACAATCGTAAGACACGTAATTTTGCCGACAGGCTTACATGCAATCACAACAAAGGACGGACACGTACACGTCCTAACAGAAGACGAGTACACCATGCAATCGTGGTGGAAAGACGTGCTAATTCAGTTTAATCTTAAAATCAAATAAAATGAAAATAATAAGAGACGGACGCACATTAAATGCGTTATCAAAAAAGTACAATTTTATGTACGACAAAAATCACAAATACATAACAAGCAATCATGTTTTAGGCTTGCGCTTTAATCACAATGGTCAAGAATACAGGACTATATTTTTTGACGGGTGCTTTAATCCATATTTAGTGACAAAACAAAATGAGACAACAGCCTGTTTAAATTGTGGTTACCATGGATAATACACAACAGCTTCAGTTTAATCTTAAAATCAAATAAAATGAAAATAAAAGAGCTAATAAAGCAATTACAAGAAGTAGAAAATCAAGATAAATATATTCATTTCTTAGGAAATTTTGAAAATCCTGAAGATGAGAATTGTGATATATTTTTTGAAGATGCTGAGGTCTGGAATGATGGGGACGAAAGCATTACTTTATTTTTAAATTCTGGTTACCATGGATAATACAGAGTTTAGCAGAATGCTTAAGGTTGCCACGATAGGCGACCTTAGGCGTATTGCGTTGATGCTTACAGAAAAAACCTCAACGCCAATCAACTACAAAGACAAGGCTCAGGATAAAAACAATCTACGGACAGCTGTAAAAGAACTACAAAATCGCTTGCGTATGTCTAAGGAATGTCGTATCTTTGTCTAATATATGTTTAATCAGAGGTCAGTGTCTTCAAAGACACTCCTCACAATTTTTATTTTTATGTGTGTTATTATCATCAAACAGAAATCAAACACAATCCCAATGGAGACGTTAAAAACCTCCGCACGTATCAATCCGCATGGACTTGGTATTGTATGGCTCGATACATTTCAGGTCGAGTATCACAAGTCAAAAGCTTATAAGCTACTTGACACTACACGTCCCTTTATTGCTCACTTTCGCTATGCGACTGTTGGCGCTGTAAACAAGGACAACACCCACCCTTTCAGATGTGGGTACAACAAAGACGAACTACTAATGATGAACGGAACTATCAAGAAGCTTGGTAACACCAAAGAATGCGACACCAAAGTATTGGCTCGTGCACTTGGCAAGATACCGCGTCAAACTTGGAAGCAAGAACTTCAGAAGTACGACAGCAGATTTGTAACCATCAACACACGTACACGTGCGTTTCAAATTTACAACCGCAACTTGTACACGTACAAAGACGGCGTATGGTACTCCAAAAACAACGTCCTACAAGACAATGTTATTGCAGTGTACGGAACGCTACGCAAAGGCATGGGCAACTACCACCGGTACTTACGTAACGCCAAACACCTTGGCAATGGAACTACACAGGATAAATACCCCATGATAGCGCAAGGAATACCTTATGTGTATGACGAGAAAGGCAGAGGTAATCAAATTGTTGTAGACGTATTCAAGGTTGGCGACATGGACTTGAAGCCTATTGACCAACTCGAGGGACACCCTAATTGGTACGAACGCAAGCAGATACCTGTTGTGATGAAAAGCGGTAAAGTTATTACAGCTTGGCTATACTTTCAGAATGGCAATGCGCCCATGCACAGCAAGCTAATATCGGACTACGTAAAGCTACGCCAAACGCCGGTGCACTACTACACCCAGCCTGTCTTTAGTTTTGCAGACAAAGAGCCTGTAAACGTGCGAGAGACGTATGAGTGTACGGAGATTAACGACATGGACGACACAAGTGATGCGCCTTATTGCTTGGGCTGTTACAATGACCTAATGTATGACGAGGTTGCAAACGCCTTTGAATGCAGAGTGTGCCACGAGTGGTACACCGAAACCGAAGTGATGAATGCTCATTACTAATATGCGAGCAGAACGGAGTGTCTTCAAAGACACTTCGTGCTGTCGGGAGATGTGTGTCTCCCCTGACGAGACCGAAAGGTCGAAACAGCAACTCTAATTTTAATTTTTTTATTATGGATACTTTTAATATGCTCAGCGCATTCATGGCTATGACCGACTTGACTTCTGATAATGATATCAAGGCGAAAGTAAAAACCAAGGAACGTATGGTATTTGCTACCATGCGAAGCTTTAATCCTGAGTGGGAGAAGCCCTCCGATTGGGACGAACTAACAGACGAGGTAAAACTCGAACGCTTGGAACTAATTCAAAAGAACGTGCTATGAAAGAAGTAGTTTGCAAAGTAGTATTGTATCATGGTGGGGAGAGGGAGACCTCTACTCACTATGTACTTGGAATAGACGAAGCACGCAAGTTAAGTGCTACTGCAGAACATGCGGAGATATACTCACCAACTAACATTTTAATTCAATAGATATGCCTAATCACGTATTTCATACAATTCAAACACAAGACCCCAAAGCGGCAAAGCTTATCAAAGCAATCGTGTCCAAATATAAATATGGACTATGCGAAGTAATCAAACCTATGCCTAATGACGAGTGGGACTACGACTGGTGCGTGGGAAACTGGGGGACTAAGTGGGGAGCTTACGAAAATGATATAGAAGAAGAACTGGATAGCAATAATGAAATCTGTCACTTAACGTACAACTTTCAAACAGCATGGAGCTCATTCTATACGGAGATTGAACAAGGTATAGTGGAGCTTCTTCAAAACTTTATTTGGGAATGGGAAGAGGAGCAAGGGTTTGGTCAATACATGGAGGTAGTAGACGGAAACGTAACTGTTTTCAGGGATTGGGATATACCGGAGTGGCAAGATACAGAACATGATGATATCTTTAGGCTCATGCACGACTACAACGGAATAGAAGACAGAAACGCCGGTTGGTACTACAACAATGACGTGTACTTGACGGACGTTTCTTTTGATGAGGCTGTAAGAATTTACGAAAAAGAATTACGCCATGTCCATTAAGAGCAAAGGCACATACACGATAGTGCAGGACACATATAGTTTATCAATCAACTATACGTACTACTATGATGCCGGAGACTACGAAACTCCGGAAGACGAAGAACTCGAAATAACCTCCGTTTATTTAGACGAAGCAGATATTACAGATTTCTATTGGGACTACCTTTTAGATGATGACCGCCTTGATAGTGCTGTATGGGACTACGCAAAAGGAAACATTTAAGCGTATCCGAAAAGATACGACAGCGTATCCAAAAAGATACGACAGCGTACCCAAAAAGATACGACCCCCATTACGGGGGTTTGTTTTTGTTAAAGAAAATTACTATATTTATACATTCATTAAACTTAAATTAAATTTATTATGAACATTTATTTAGACGAGGTGCTCACAGAAAAAGCATCAAGCAAACCCGACAAAGGTTACATTCAGAGATTACAAACATTATCAGACAAAGAGCAAGAGCTCACCATCAGTGTCTTCAAAGACACCGGTAGGTTGTTCCCGCGTGAAACAATCAGCGAACCATTTATTGACGCAAAATGTACGGACGTAATGAAGTATATTGGTGGATACATCATACAAAGCATACAGCCTAAAGGTTGGCTTATAGATGGCAATGAGGCTACCTTTTTCAATAAACTTTCAGAAGCAGAGGAATATATTTATGAACAATTCGTTGAACGAGAGTTGATAAATCAATAAACATTTATTATATTTGTAAATCAATCAAACACTATTATCATGAGTAAATCTAAAGAACTATTTTCACAACAGCGTGAAGAGGACAATCAGATGCTTGATGCGGACTACCAGTATCAGCAACACTTAAATTCACAACGCCCATACCTTATACCAAACCAGAAGTTAGAAGCCAGAGATGTTTTAAATAATATCTTTGAGGCTTGGGGTAATATAATTCAACAGACGTATGGCAATAAAAACAAAGACAAATGAAACAGGCAATCTTCAATGAGTATGCAACCAAAGTAAGTGAAGCATACGAAATAAGCACAGAACAACTATTCACTAAATCTAAGCGCAGAGATATCGTAGATGCACGACAGCTACTTTATTTTGTTTGCGCAGATAGACCTATGCGTATCAGATACATTCAGCAGTACATGGAGAATAAAGGATACGAAGTAGGTCATTCTTCAATCATTCACGGTATTGCACAAGTCAAGGAAAGGCTTGAGCAAGACGTGGACTATCAGAACTTTGTAGACAGCATCAGGTCATGCGTTATTCTTTAGTTACAATCTTCCATGATGCTGTTGCAGACGATACAGCTACATTATTGGACGGAACGGGATATCAGGCAAGACTTTTATATGGCTGCAAGATATCCAAAGATGATGAAACCGACAAAGTGTTGATACAAAACACTTCTCTTGGTGGAGACTACTACAAGGATATAGACCATGAAGATGAATACATATTCTTGACAGAAGGTTGGCGCAGTGGTGTTTACAAGTTATGCTTGAAGACATACAAAACCAAACTAAACAAGATAGAGGAACGCATTAGAGACGAGATGAACTCTAAGCAAAACCCTAAACAAATTCAGTATCTTAAAACAAATCGTGAAAGGATACTTAATAAATACAATAAAGTTAAATCTAAATTAAATAAGTTATGAATAAATCTAAATCAGTTTTTGAAACATTGAACTCTATCAATGTAAACGACAAAGTAGAAAAGAAGAACAATCTTACATACCTATCATGGGCATGGGCATGGGCAGAGGTAAAGAAAAACTATCCAAACTCCACGTATAACATATACGAAAGCGAAGACGGACTATTTTACCATCACGATGGAAAGTCAGCGTGGGTGAAAACCGGTGTCACCATAGAGGGTATTGAGAACATAGAGTATCTTCCAATCATGGATTTTAGAAACAACTCTATACTTCTTGATAAACTCACTTCAGTAGATGTGAATAAAGCAATACAGAGAAGCTTAACAAAGGCTATTGCACGACATGGGCTTGGACTATATGTTTATGCAGGAGAAGATTTGCCAGAGGGCACAGAAAAAACTCCCGCTAAAAAACCTGTTGCAAAAAAGCCTACAGCCAAAGCAACAACTATTGAGCTAAACATTGGAGATGATAATTGGCAAAAAGTTTTCAAATATATTATAGCCAATAAAAGCAAAGGGTTAAAAGTAATTGGCGAAGAACTTAAAACGAAATACTCCATGAGTACTGAAGTTAAACAGGAGATATCGAAAGCTTATAATTCTTAGTAATGGACATCATCAAACTACTACGAGACGACAATGAATACTATACAGGGGTGGGCAGAAATTATCTGTCCAACTCCGACATAGGTAACTTATTGAATAACCCGCTTGAATTTAGAAAAGTACAAGCAGACAATAAGAACTTCATGTTAGGTAGATACTTTCATCAGTATATTTTAGAGCCAGAAAAAGCAAAACAAACTTTGCATTTAGATGTAAAAGTAAGGCGAGGTAAAGCTTATGATGAATTTAAAGTAGAACATAATGTTACAGATGTATTGCTAACTCACGAGAAAATACAAATGGAAACATTAGCCGAAAGACTTATGAGTATTAAGGACTTTAGAGACCTTATATTTGAAAGCGGTGTAGAGTACGAAGTACCTGCGGTTGGTAAGTTATTCGGTTTAGAGTGGAAAGGAAAAGCTGATATCGTTGGCAGTAATCATATTATTGATTTAAAAACGTCAGGAGATATATCAAGCTTCAAGTGGAAAGTAAATACATTTAACTACGACAGCCAAGCATATATTTATAGCGAGCTTTTTGGTAAACCCCTGACGTTTATAGGGATTGATAAAAAGACAAAGATGCCAGGCATGTATCCGGTAAAAGAGGAAACTCTCCAGAACGGAAAAGATAAAGTGGAAAGAGCTGTAGAACAATACCATAAGTTTTTTGGCGACAACCCTACAAATGATATTAACCAATTCTATTTTTATGAAGAAGTTTAAAAAAATGATATTAACTTATCTAAAATCAAAGAACACTACAAACAAGGACACTATATGGATTGAAGTTCCAAAGAGCCATATAAATCCTTCCGCAAGGCGACAAGCTATACGGGAAACACTAAACCTTTTGGAACAAACTTTAATTGTTAAACAATGAATAACAACAACAACAATCAAGACCCTGTATGGGCAGACGGTTTTAATTTTAAAAAACCACACCCTAATGCACCAGACTTCGTTATAGGAAACATATCCTGTAAGGTAGAAGATGCAATAGCCTTCCTTCAAAAGAATAAAAGTAAAACAGGCTGGGTAAACATTCAGGTAAAATACTCTAAAGGAGGTAATCCTTATATGATATTAGATGAGTGGGAACCTACGCAAGGAGGGCAAAACAATAATGTGAAGCAACCAGAGCCTACTGCTAATGTAGAGGCAGAGGGCGAAGTGCTTCCTTTCTAAAGTAAATTAGGGGGGTGTCTTCAAAGACACTCCCTTTTTTTGTGTTACAATGTTATAAATAAGTTGTCTAATAGTATTATTATTTATTACTTTATATATTATTTTTTCTATATACAAGACTAAAAAGATAACATTATTAACATTTATACTGATAATCAGTAAGTTAGACAGCACAAACACAGCACAAACACAGCACAATTAAATTAAATCAAGCATGACAGCAAATAAAATAACAATTTTTCAGAATATAAAAGAGACCGCCACCCCATTCCATAGGGACTTAAGTTTCATATTAGATAGAATAAAAGACGGAGCAAGTAAAGAGCTTGTAAAGAAAATACGTTCCGAAAAAAACAAATCACAAAGGAACGAGATAAAGAAAATGTTGCCCGCAATTTGTTTCAGCGGCACATTCAACAAAAGAAATGACAATAGTATAATTCAGCACTCAGGTTTTATATGTTTGGATTTTGACGGATACGAAAACAATAGAGAACTTTTAAACGATAAGGAAAAGCTAACTAAAAACAATTATGTTTATTCAGTTTTTATTTCTCCTTCAGGCAAAGGCTTAAAGGTATTGGTCAAGATACCACAGGACATAGACAACCACGTGAACTACTTCAACTCACTGGAGATGTACTTTGACAACCCACACTTTGATACCACTTGTAAAAACATATCAAGAGTATGCTACGAAAGTTACGACACATTGTTATACATAAACGAGAACTCAAGTGTTTGGGAGGAGATTAAAGAAAAAGAATATACAGAAGTAAGAGCAAGGTTAGACCAACCAACTATTCCAATCACAGATGAAAATAAAATTGTAGACATACTAACCAAGTGGTGGGTAAAGAAATATCCAATGGCGGAGGGCCAGAGAAATAATAACTGCTACATACTTGCATCAGCCTTTAATGATTTCGGTATAAACAAATCACTTGCAGGATACGTGTTGCAAAATTACAGGACATCAGACTTTACTGAACGTGAAATAAATCAAACTATAAACAGTGCTTACGCCCAAACTCAGAACTTTGGAACAAAGTATTATGAAGACGAGGAAAGGGTAAACAACATACGCGTAAAGCTTCGTAGGGGCACGTCTAAAAGCGAGGTAAGAAAACAACTGGAGGACAGCGACATAGAGAATGTTGTTATTGAGAGTGTGTTAAATAGGGTAGAAGAAGAAAACCAACAAAAACAATTTTGGACAAAGAGTGACAAGGGTGTAATAAAAATAGTGCACATATTGTTCAAACAATTCCTGGAGGATAATGGGTTTTACAAGTATTGCCCAGAGGGTAGTAAGAATTACGTGTTTGTTAAGGTAACAAATAATTTAGTAGACCATACTGACGAAAAGCAAATTAAAGATTTTGTATTAAACAACTTAATTGATTTAGATGATGCGAGTATATACAATCATTTTGCAGACCAAGTAAGATACTTTAGAGAGGATTTTCTAACTCTATTATCAACCATAGATATTTACTTCATTGAAGACAACAAGACTACTTCATATTTGTATTATAAAAACTGTGCGATAAAAGTAACAAAGAAAGATGTGGAGATTATAGACTACATAGACCTAAACGGTTTTGTGTGGAAAGACCACGTGATTGATAGGAACTTTAACAAGTGCGAAATTTTAAAGTGTGATTACAAAACATTCATACGCAATATATGTGGTCAAGAGAAAGACAGAATTGCTTCCATGGAAAGCACCATAGGTTTTTTAATGCACGGATACAAAAATTTATCATACTGTCCTGCGGTTATTTTAAATGACGAAGTTATATCCGACAATCCAGAGGGCGGCACAGGTAAAGGCTTGTTCATGAATGCTTTGCAACACATGAAAAAAGTTGTGACTATTGACGGAAAGTCGTTTGCTTTTGAAAAGTCTTTTGCATATCAGCTTGTCTCAGCAGACACTCAGATATTAGTTTTTGATGATGTAAAGAAACATTTTGATTTTGAAAGGTTATTTTCTGTAGTAACTGAGGGATTGACCTTAGAAAAGAAAAACAAAGACGCTATTAAAATACCCTTTAGCAAGTCTCCTAAGATTGCTATTACAACTAATTACGCCATCAAAGGAGCTGGTAATTCATTTGCCAGACGTAAGTGGGAGTTAGAGTTACACCAACACTACAACAAAAACTTTACACCTTTAGATGAGTTTGACAAGTTAATGTTTGGCGATTGGAATGATGAAGATTGGTGTCAGTTTGATAACTACATGGTGGGTTGCATGCAAAGTTATTTAGGCACAGGGCTTTTGAGGAGTAAGTTTGTAAACCTTGCGGTACGACAACTGTCAGCAGAAACCTCTTATGAATTTATTGAGTGGGTAGGATTGATACAAGGAACAGATGCAAGTAGAATAATACCTCGGGGTGAAAAAATGCACACAAACCCATTGTATCATGAATTTATCACAGACTATTCAGATTACGGGCCTAAGTCACGACTATCTATTACACAAGTGAGATTTAATAAATGGCTTGAAGCTTATGCTGTTTACAAGACAGGGGTTGCTCCAGAAAAAAACAGAGATGCAGCCGGCAAATGGATAAGATTGAAAACAGAGGAAGAGGTACACGTTCAAACTTCTTTAATGTAATGAATGAACTGGAGCTACACATTGCTTTTTTAAATTCTTATGACGTTATAATTAACGGGATACCACCAGAGACTATAACAAATACAGATGTGGGTATTTTTATTCATAACCCTTCTTTACCCGCTCGAAAAAAAGATGTAGAAGATTTGCTAAAATACTTTGAAGAAACAGAGGATTACGATAAATGTATAAAAATTAAATCATACTTAAATGAAAAAACAAACAGCAGTAGAACTTAATGAGTTTGCTAAAGATGTGGCTCGAAGGTTTTCAAAAACAAATAGAGAGCAGAATTGGCAGAACGAAACGTTTACCATAAAAGAGATTATACCCACTTCAGACCATACAGCTTGTGTGGTGTTTAAAAAAGACAGCGGCAAGCTTGCGGCTTTCTTTTTTTATTACATACCAAATGGATACTCTAAAGGGTGGAGATATTTTGTTCCTACTGACACACATATAGCAGGCATGAGGGCTTTCGAATGGTTTAAGATGCAAGTAGAAAGAACAAACTTTAAGCACAACTTTGATGAAGTTTAGACAATACCAAAGCGAAATAATAACTACCGCTACTAACGTTTTGCGTAAGCACAAGTTTGTATATTTAGCAATGGAGGTACGAACCGGCAAAACCCTAACAAGCTTAGGCATAGCGGAACAACTGGGCTCAAAAAGAGTTTTGTTTGTTACAAAGAAAAAAGCCATAAGCAGTATTGTAAAAGATTACGAGATGTTAAGTCCGCCTTATAACATTTGTGTTATAAACTACGAGTCCTTACATAAAGTAGAACCTCCACACGATTGGGATATAATAATACTTGACGAAGCTCACAGCATGGGTGCATTCCCTAAGCCAAGTAAAAGAGCAAGGCAAGTAAAAGAGATAATAAGGAAAGCAGATTGTTATGTCTGTTTGTTGTCAGGAACGCCAACACCTGAGTCGTACAGTCAAATGTACCACCAGGTGTTTGGTATTCCAACTAACCCATTCAGAGAGTTTGTAAACTTTTATAAGTTCTCCAAAGCACATATAGATGTTAAAGAGAAAAAAATAAACTCACTTTACATAAGGGATTACAGCAGGGGTAAACAAAGTATATTAGACTTAATGAAACCATATATGATATCTTACACCCAAAAAGAAGCCGGCTTTAAAGTTGACACAAGGGAGCATGTTCTTAATGTTAGAATGAATGACACTACTTATTATGTCGCCAAGCGGCTACAAAAAGATTTAGTGGTAGAGGGTAGTAATAACACCATACTTGCAGATACTCCAGCAAAACTAATGCAGAAGCTACATCAACTATATAGCGGAACAATTATATTTGAAGACGGAAGCTCTACTATTATCGACCTAACTAAAGCAGAATTTATAATAGACAGGTTTAGAAACAAAAAAATTGGTATATTTTATAAGTTTAAAGCAGAGCTAAAAGCCTTGAAAGAGGTGTATGGAGAAAAGCTTACTACGGAATTAAGTGTCTTTGAAGACACTGATAAGTGTATAGCACTGCAGATTGTTTCTGGACGCGAAGGCATTAGCTTAAGACAAGCAGAGGCGCTTGTTTATTTTAACATAGATTTTAGCGCAACAAGTTATTGGCAATCCAGGGATAGAATGACAACCAAAGACAGATTACAAAGTGATGTGTATTGGATATTCGCAGACAGAGGTATTGAAAAGAAGATATATGACATGGTAATTAAGAAGAAAGATTACACGCTCAGACACTTCAAAAAGGATTTGTTATCTTTGTGATATATGACTGAGCAGCAGATACAGAAGAAAAGAATTGAACAGCTTGAGTCGCAGGGTTACTACGTTATCAAACTAATCAAGACTAATAAAAACGGTATACCTGATTTAATAGCTATAGCACCAAAAGCAGATGTGTTGTTCAGTGAAGTGAAAAAACCAACGGGTAAGGTGTCAGCTTTGCAGGAATACAGAATTAAAGAATTAAAAAAACATGGCGTTACAGTTGAGATTTTTAGAGGGTGAGGTAGAGTACGAGGTAGATGACTGGTTCATCTCTCAGCTCAGGGAAATGCCTACGGACATAGGTATTGATATCGCAAAACAAATTGACTGGAATGCAGACTTTTTGCCAATGCAGTCTGGGTGGTCACAGATTTTTGCAGGGGTTGTGACCAAAACAAATCCGCCTGTATATTTTACTGTCGAGTTTGTCAGACAGCCAGAAGAAAACACAATATATTTAGATTTAGAGTTTATTGACTCTGATGAATACTTAGATTATTATAACTTAAATAAAACACTACAATCAAATGGAAATTCAAATACACACAAAGAAGATAAAGCCGACCTCAGAAGAACTTAAAAAAATAGTAGAGGGGTTATGCGGGGTAAAATTAAAAGACCCCTCAAGGAAAAGAGAAATAGTCGAGGCCCGTATTATATATAGTCATATACTTCATAACATGGGTAGAATGACTGTATCACGCATAGGCAGGTCTTTAAATAAAAACCACGCCACCATCCTTCACTACTTAAAAAACTTTCATTACATAGAACAAAACGATTTAGCTTTGATAAAGTATAATCATTGTCTAAATGCTTTCACACAACACCACCCGGTGAACTTTATGGAATTTGATAAAGTCAAAAAACTAACATTTTCTTTGGAAAAACAAATAAATGTTTTAACTTTGACTAATAATCGTTTAAAAAAAGAAAAAGAAAATTACGAAAAACGTAATGAAGAGTTTGGTGAACTTTACTCTTTAATAGAAAATAGAGTTAGACCACACCAAGTAAAACAAGTAACCAAAAAACTAAACGCATATCTAAATGGGTTATAATATAGATGATATAGAAAAGATTGCAGAGTTTAAAAGCTGGAATGACCGCCAGAAGATTAACGAGCTTCTTCGAATCGACTGTAATATGTATACAAATTTAGGTGTTGACTCAACCAAGACCGAAAAAGAAACAGCCAAGAAAAATTCACGAAAGATTTATCGTTTAATAAAAGGGATAGATTACAAGATGGGTAATGATTTTTTAGTCGCTATGGACAGATAAGATGCAAACAACAGCACTGGAGAAAGAGAGAATAAAGCATGTGAATTTAATCACAGGCGCTCTCCACGACTCTTGTGACGAAATCTACGAGTCTCTTATTGATAGGGACTACACAGCTTGCAAGTCAGAAGCTAAGTCTCTTATCTTACAGCTTAAAACTTTAATAGACTCTGTAGACGATGACATATAATAAAGATTTTAGGCCACGCCTAAAAGGAAACAAGCTTGCAGCTTTTAATAATATCACGCAAAAAGAAAGAAGAATACTTATAGTAGGAGACATTCACGCTCCATTTTCACTTGACGGATACCTGGATTTTTGCAAAGAAACATACGCTATATATAACTGCAACCAAGTTATATTTATAGGAGATATAATTGATAATCATTATTCTTCATTTCATACTACAGACCCAGACGGAATGGGGGGTGGAGACGAGCTTGACTTAGCCATCAACTCTATTCAAGATTGGGTAGAAGCCTTTCCAAAAGCAGATGTTCTTATAGGTAATCACGACAGAATGATTATGCGTAAAGCATTTGAATCTCAGATACCGAAGCGTTGGATAAAATCATACAATGAAGTGTTAGGAACTGAGTGGAATTGGATAGAGCGTATTGTATATGACAACGTTCAATATGTCCACGGTGAAGGCGGAACAGCCAGAACAAAGGCAAAGAACGATATGATGTCTACGGTGCAAGGACACATACATACACAGGCATATACCGAGTGGATGGTTGGCAGAAACTTTAGGGTGTTTGGTATGCAGGTCGGCTGCGGTATAGACTGCACAGCATACGCAGCAGCTTACGCTAAGAACTTTAAAAAGCAAGCCATAGGCTGTGGTGTGGTTATAGGGGGGCACACTGCAATAAACAGGTTAATGAGTTTGTAATGAACCCTAAACTAAAAGCAATCACAACCTTTACAGATAGATTTAAAGGTAGTTTCACCAGGCTTTCAGACAGCGATGTAGACTTCAGGGTATATAATGAAAAGAAAAGTTTAATAGCCTATATAGAGGTAATAGAAACAAGCCGCACATTAAAAGATTGTTACCCTCTTAAAATTAGTTTACAAAAACTATACAAACTTTCATCCAAAAGATTGAACCCCGTTATAATCTGGTCATGCTTAGATGGTATAATGTACGCAAAGATTAATGATGTTACCGGAGAAGTAAAGTGGTACGGTGACAGCGAGCTAAACTCAGAGCTATATGTATTCTATGGTAAGCAAAAATTATTTAAGTACGCAAGGTATTATTGATTACCATATATCTCTTCTTTCAGTTCTTTTTTTCGTTGTCTTTTCTCTCTTGCTATTTCTCTTTTGACTTCTTCAACCTCCCTTAAAGAACCTTGGGGGCCATACAAGTCATCGTATGTCTGAGGGAAGAATTTTTTCATATCAGTTTTGCTCATGGGCTTTTTCTTGGATTTGTCTTTCTCTGGACGATAAGATGGAGATATACCAATCACGTCATACATATTGTCCTCAAACTCTTCGGGGGTAGCGTCTTCGCTAAACAAGTTAGCTAAGCCAATAAACGGGTCTACCTGCGCTCCAATAACTACTTCCATTATAGGGAGTATTTGTGATTTAAAGAAGCCTTCTTCATTTGCCATGGCCTTTTTTATTTTACGCATCACGGATTCAATAGGGTTAACGATATTATCGTCATATATTTTTCCTCTCTTATATTCTTCTCCCTTTGCTGCGGCTATTATCTTGCCTGCCACATCAAAACCTTCAACAACCCCCCCGACTAAAGGTATCTGATAAGCTAAATTCATACCCGTCATTGCCTCTAACATCTTTTTTATAGCCGCTTCTTTATCTTCTTCATCGCCCTTGACAAACTTAGCTATGTTTGAAACTCCAACAAAAAGAACGTTGGCAACCGCAAGGTTTAGATAAAAATCTCTTGCATCTTTAACACGAGGAAATTTTCTATCCTTTGCCGCTCTTATTATATTAGTTCCGGACTGCATTACTTTGTTTATCTGCAAGAATAAAGTGCTGCCAAACATAGTAAAAGTTCTTTGAAGTGCATTACTATTCATTTGCAATGGTATCTTATCAGCCCCTCTACGTGATTGCTGTGTCGCGTTGTAATCATTGAACGCTTCTACCGCTTCGGCTTTGCTCATGCCGTTAGCTATATTTCTTTTGTAGTTAATCATATATCCCATAACTCCGAGAACATCTCCGATTATAGTAGGAGAAGCAGCAGCTGTTTTAAAAAGCCTAATGGCTCTACCAACCTTTGTGTTTGATTTGGATACAGGCCTAAAAGTTTTTGAGCCACTCTCTAATCCATGAATATCTCCCTCCAACCCCTGTGCAATTCTTTTTCTAAACGTAGGGGAAATTTCCATAGCTTGGTTTATAGCACCATCCTTTCCAACTAAATCTTTGGCCAGGCTAAGAACAACCTTAGCCCCGTCAATCATAAACATTGGCAGGTCTAATGCGCTTCTTAAAGGCTGAGGTGTTTTGGAGTCTTTAGGAAAATAAGAATAATCTGAATATGCGTTTACAAAAGATGTAGCTTGCTTTAATATTTGTATGGCTTTAAAAGCTAAAGCAAACCCGGTAAATTTTACTTGCAACACATCTAATGCTTTGATGCTTAGACTATCTTTCATCCCTGCATTTGGGTTGACTGCAAAGTTAACAGCCTTCTTCATGTTCCTTAGTATGCCCATCTCAGTCAATAAAGTGTCCACGGCTGGTATTTGAAAGAAAGCATTAAGCATTTTTGTTCCTTCAGCATAAGACTTATATTTTTCCATGGTTTGGAAATGGTTGTCTAATGCAGAGGTAAAATCAGCAACATCTAAGTCTATGTCTGATGTTCTATCAGTTCTTTCTTTTAAAGCTGGCGCTGTTTCAGCGTTGAATATCCCATCAAAATCTCCCTCATTTATTGAGTTTTCAGGAAGTTTGTCTGTTTCCGTGATGGTTGGAAAATAATTTTCTACATACCCTAAGTTTATATCATTCATTTGAGAGTATACAGAATTTACTCCCTCATAATATTCATTGCTTAAAAAGTCTACAGTTTTATCTACAAACTCCTTTAGCTCAGGCGTTAAGCTTTCTTCTACTTGTTGTATGCCTTCCTCTCCTATTTGAGCTATAAGCTTTTCTCTTTGAACATCATTTTTACTTAAAGCATAAATACGCATAAGCTGGTCACCGCTAAACTTATCTTTACGGACTCGCCCTGTTTTTGTGTTTTTTACATTTAGAGTAAACACATCGGTGGGTATCATTCTTTTTATTTGATTATACCCTTTTGTTATTCCGTCAATACTATTTGCTATAGTATTCATTTTGTCTTCAGATTCAAACACCCCGGCGTTGTAGTCGTTGTCCATTCTATTAAGAGAGCGATATACCTTGTCTGTAAATATAGATTTGTTCTTGGTTACCCTGTCAACTAAATTTGTAAGAGTACCCAAGTGTTTCAAGAACATTGTTGATTGTCTTAAAAATTCTTTAGTGTTTTTGAAAAGCATTTCTTTTGAAAGAGCAATTAATCCTTGACCGATTTTAAACTTTTTAAAATGCTCTTGAACTACTTTTCTTTTTTGACTTAATTCTTGTTGCGTCAACAAGTTTCCTTCCTCGTCAAACAACTCTGGGTTAGTGTCTTTAATTTGTTCCGTTGCCTGGTCAGACTGCTCTCTATATTTTTGCACACGCTCCATCCTTCTGGATTTAAACGTAGCTATAGATGAGGCTTTAATATTATTAACCATAGACATAAGCTCTTGAACTTGAGCTAAGTCCATATTCATTACATCTCCAAAGTTATCCATTGCCATAGCTAAGAAAACTAAGTCTTGTTCTCTTTGAGTAATGGCTTCTCCATTACGTCTCTTCTCTATTAGCTCATTTATCTTTGAGTCATTGTCTATCAGAGTTTGGCGCAGGTCGTTCATTGCCTCAACATCATTTGTCATTGCGGCCTTTAATACTTTTTGCACTTGCCCGAAATAAGATTGACCTTCTTTGCTTAATCCTTTAGCTCTTCTCTTTCCAGACTCCGAGAATGCAGCCTTTGCTTTAGTCCTTACAACCTTAAGCATATCCTTTAGTATAGCATTCTTTATCTTGTTCTGTTGTTGCTCTACTATTTTGAATACAAACTCAGCGTCAGCTTGCAGTGTGTCAGTAGTAGCCTTGGCTACACGCCTAATAAGCTTATTGATTTGTGCCTGAGTATATGTATTTGAAACAGGTAATGCACTTTTAATAAACGCAGTAAGTTTAGCTTGCGTTTCTTTAACTAATTTTTGTCCAGCCTTACGCTCCCTCAGAGCCTTTCTAATGGACGATATTTCTTTTTGTACAGTAGGGTTGGCTCGTGTACCTATAGTTCTGTCAAAGGCGCTTAAAAGCTCCATCTGAACCTGCTCCGGCTGTGCTTGATACACTGGGTGAGCTTTCATTAAGTCTAAGCCTTTCTGTCTGACTTCAGACATAGATGTTTCATCTGTAGTAAACTCATTCAAATCATTCCTGACATCCTCAAATAATTTAGTAGCTTCTTGTACTCCACCTTCAACACGACTAAACTCTTTAGGCATTACGATATCGTTTACCTTAACCTCCATAGCTGTGTTTATGTCGGTCTTGTTAAAACCTCTACCTATAAGCACCTCTTTTATACTGGCATCAGTAAATCCGTTTTGCCTGCCTGTTGTTATTATTTGTTCCATCGACACTCCACTACTAAACGCAACGTCAGCATCTTTAAGTTCAGTAAGCTGTTGGTCTGTTAGTTTTATTTCTCTACCTGAAAATATATCTGCAAGCGCAGTGCCGATAAAGCCGTCAAGATTCATGTCTTGAATTTCATCAACACTTAAGTCTTTAGACATTTTAAACTGTGACTTGATATAGTTCCACATACCAGCAAGCCATTGTTGGAATTTACTTTTTACAGCAGCGTCAGCTATAGACTGCCCCTTGTCTCCAATAAGAATAGCCATAGCCTCTTCAGCGGCCCTGGTCTCGTCTCCTTTATATTTTTTTAATTGCTCAGAATATAACGGAGTTTCTTTTACAAGTGTAATACCCTGATTGTAAATAGCACGACCCTTTTCTGTAGTCTTTAAATGCTTTACCCACACGTGACCCATTTCGTGAATGGCGGTGTTAAACATTTTAGATTCGCTATTATGAACTTGTGGGTTGATATATATGTCACCATTAACAGTCATACCATAAATAATATCTTCACCCACACTATACTTTTGTACTTGGTCAGAAGTTACTACTTCGTCAAACGTCTGTTGGTCAGTAGAAATAACAACACCAGGGAATACTTTACCCATAAACGCAGTCAGCTTATTTGCGTTATCTACGTTTTCATTAGCGGCCTCTACAAAAAATTCAGTTTGATTTATCCCACGCCTACCCTTTGTTTGGTCTATCTCAAGTGTTAGTTGTTCAGTTGTTTGTTCTTGTTGAGGTCTACCCGGCTCTACAATAGCCTCTAAGCTTTGAGCTTCAGTAGGCTTAACATCAACCTCCTCGTCTAACTGAACAAACTCCTCTGGCATTAGAGCGTTCTTTTGGTCAGCAAACTTAAACAGCTTCATAGCTTCATCTACCTTGGCTTGTGCTTCTTCAAACTTACCTTCTTTTCTTAATGCTCTTGAGTCGTTTATTAAATCTTGAGCTTTGTTGTTTACTCCAGAAAAGTTTACCCAAGAGTTTTGCCCTCGTGTCTCTGTGGTCATGGCTCGTCTTGCCAAAGGAGAATACATTCTTGAGTGTACGTTCCAGGCGTTTTCCTCACCAATAGGCCCAAAGCTATTGCCCAATGTGCCGTGTCCAAAGAAGTCGTGAACAAACCTAAAGACATCATTCGCCAACATAGGTCTTCCATTCTTGTCTACAAACGTGGTGCTTTCTAACATTAAATTATTAGCCCTGTCTGTATCGGTAACTCCTTCAGTTCCAAACCCTGATTCAGTAGAAAATATTTTTAATGTTTTATTCTCATTAACATCCCGTAACATTTCAGCTGAATTATTGTAGGGGTTCTCATCAACAAGCTCAATGGTATATCCTTCTGATATAATGTCATTATACTGCTCTACTGTTTCATCAATCAAAGCTCTGTAGGAGCTCTGAACTTCAGGGTCTTGAGGGTTGGACTCTAACTTCTCATAAGTTTGAGCTATCCTCCTGGCTCTGTCTTCGTCAATTTTACTTAGTCTCTCTGCTTCTTTGAAATCAACTCCTGTTCTTTCTGCAGTTCTTTGAGCAATTGAGCTCGCATCCTTAACGGGCTCGCTGAATAGTCTGCTTCCTGCTGGGGTTTCACTTGTTTGTTTTGCATCATCTTTAATTTTAGTTTCTATTTCTATGGTAGTATCTTGCGTTTCGGTGGTCTCAGGTTGCGCGGCTTCGAGTTGGGGTACTCCTTCTCCCACTTCTTGGCCATCTCTGGCTTGTTCGCCCACATCCACCGTCTCTGTTTCTCTGACTTGAACGGCATCTAATTTATTTTTTACAAGGTTATTAACTTCTTCATCGTTATCAATAGTAAGCATTTTAGTTAACAAACGCTCTTTTGAATTTTTATTTATATATTTTATAAACTTTTCTCTGGTCACACGCTTGCCATCAATACGATATCTACCCACGTCTTGACGAACCTCAGCAGTCGGCTCAAATATACCTTCTAATAAAGCTCTTTGTTCTGTAGGTAATAATTTTTTATTCTGAGCTATGTATTCAAGCTCATTGTTTATGTCAGCTATTTGTTTACCAAACACTGATTTTCTGTTGGCGGTTGCGCTGTACTCTTCTCTTGCAGCAAGTAGTTGCATCACACGACCTTTTAACTCCCTGTTTATAGGTTTATTTTTAGCTCTACCTAAATCTAAAAGATTATCTGCGTCTTTAGACAGTCCTAAGTTTTCCTGTATCCTTTGGTTTTGCTCGGCATCAATCTGTCCAAGTCGCTCCATGCGAGTTGCCCAGTTTGATATTTGTGTGCCACTATTTTTTTGGTCAGCCACAAATGTAACATCAGTCAAAGCATCAGCCAATTCAATGTTGCTTAGTTTACGGGTATCGACAAAAGTGTTGACAGCCATACCAGAAGAGTTGTTTCCAAAACCTCCGAGCCCTTCTGCGGCTATCTCTTTCCAATCTATCTCATCACCCACATTTATTTGAGCTAAAGCTTCACCAGTTGATTCTGCAATGGGGTCATATACACCCCTTTCTGCAAGCATGGTTACTGCTCTTCGGCCTCTGCTTGCAAATGTTCCCGCTTTAAATATCTTACCTGCTAATCCAAAAGATATATAATCTACAACAGCAATAGGGACACCTCTTGCTACACCCCTTTGTTTTGTTACCGCCCAAATTTCTTCACTCATTACAGCGTCTTCTACATCTTGAGGGTCTAAAGGGTTTAATCCTTGAGCCTGCATTGCGTCAAAAAAAGCATTGCTATACTCCATCGCAAAAGATGTTGCTGCAAATCCAGCCCTCAAGCCTTTTGCTAACCCTGCGATTGCTCCTGCAACAGCGCCTGGTGCAGCACCTACACCACCGACAGCAGCTCCGGCAGCAGCTCCATAAGTTGCGCCTGTTGCTATCCCGCCCAAAGCGCCCGATGTAATAAATTCTATCCCGTATGGAAGCATAAGCCCTATTGAGTTCATAGCCAATGCCAAACTTAACTCCAATGGGTTATCCTTTACAACTTGAAAAGTTTCTTTAAATCCTTTGGCTCTATTCCATCTTGACATGACACGAGCATCTTTCTTTTCAGCGGCCTTACCTTTTAAAAGAGCAATCATCTTGGCAGCTTTCTTTACATCATCCGGGTTGTTGATGTCTAATTTTTCGAAATCAAAAGCCATTCCTGTTGACAGTTGTAGTATTACCTCTGCGGCATTACCATTGTCCAGTCCTTTTTTAAGTTCTGACGATACCGCTGCCCAGTTGTCCTCAAACTCTCCTCTAATAGTTTGGTCATGCTTAGCATCGTAGAATGTTAATGCTTGTTCATATTTTTGTGCGGCGTTTGTTTTTAGTGTTTTAGCCTCTGTAGCTTGTACAGATAGCGCTTCAATTAATTTAGCTTCAGTATCGTCTTTAGGTACAATAGTGTTTAACTGGTCTAAGCCTACGCCAAATGTTTGTAATGATTGAAGGTTTAAATTATCTAAAGATAGGTCAGCATAATTGTTTGAGCGAGCTGCTGTTTGTGCTATAGCGTTATATTTTTTGTCAAGCTCGACATCTAACTTCTCTCGCAATCTTACTTTGTCATCATCCATAACCAAATCAAACAAAGTGTCTTCTTGTTCTTTCAGTTCCTTTAAAACCACACCAATGTCATCACGCATGATTCCATTTACATAAAGATTGCCATATTTTTTACGCTCTTCCTCTGTTAATTCTGACAAATATTCTGCACCAAACTCAGCTTGTTCTGCCTCAATAAAATCTATTTTATCTCGAACATCTAAATAATTTTGATACTGTTTTTTTTCTGAAGAAAAGTCATATCCTTCTTCACCAAACACTGAGTTTCCTAAAGCATCTGAAGAGTGTCTATCTTTCCAAGAACCTTCTGCAAACTCTTGAGCCTCTTCCTCAGTTTCAAACTCAAAAACTTCCCCTCTTTCTTCCGCTAATTTTTTAGCTTCATCAAACCCCAGCTCAAGCCAAGTGTTTTTATTAGAGCCGTATAAGTTAGGGTCTTTTGGAAATAAGGTTGGAATAACCTTATGCTTTCCATCTTCTTCAAAGGAAGTGAATAATACACTTGATTGTGAGCCATCCGCATTAAGCCTTGCATACTTACGCATTTGCTGTGCACGCATAGCTTTTTGGTTAAGACTTTCCTCTGGAGTTACCTCTTCCGATTCAATCGCAAACTGTGTAATAAAGTCTTTTAATTTTTTAGACTCCAGCACTTCTGTTTTTGAAAGGAACGGGTCAAGGTCTATTGTTATGGTTTCTTTTCCGTCAGCAGTGGTTACAGTCATAGCATCACCCATGCCTGTTTCCTCAAAAGTAAATCCGTACTTTTGAAAGTTGTCCATCATAAATGGAACAACAGACTCTTCTTCCATATCTATAAGCGAAGCGTCTATGTTATTTAAAACTGTTGAAAACTCAACGTCTTGTAGTAAAGCCTGTGATTGTTTTTCTCTTCCCTCTGCATCAGCCTCAATCTGCGCCTGCTCTTCTTTTTTAAAAGCCTGCATATCTATTTCTCTTTGAGCCTCAAAAGCATCTCTCTGCTCTTGCTGTTCAATGGCTACGCGCGGGTCAATAAATTTTTGCTGTGCTACCCGTGTGTTGTCTTGGGCCACTTCGACTTGTGGCTGTAAAGATATTTGCTGAGTGTCTTGACGCTCAGTATCTGATAACCCCGATAAACCAGCGTCCCCAGCTGAATCCAAAACGGGCTTGTCTTTTTTTTTTACTTCACCAGGAGCTACGCCGATTAATACTTGATAGTCCTGTATACTACCATTGTATCCACCGCTTTTAAAAATCTCAAAAGAATCATTCATCGCATCTGGATTAGATTCAATCAGAGTTCTAAATTCATCACGAGACCCTCTGTACCCTCCTTGAAGGAACATATTATAAGCATCTATAAAAGCTTGTTCGTTCATATTATTAGTTATATCCTGATGTGTTTATTACAGGTGGTGTGCCTCCTCCGGCATCCCCACTACCTGCTTGTCTTTGCGAGCGAGGTGTGTATGATAAGTTTCTTCTTTGACTTGCAATTGAAGGGTCTAAAGCCAGTGACTCTAAATCAGTCTGCGATAAAATGTAATCTCTTATTTCTTTCATTGCACCAGGCTTGCTTACATCAAATTTTCTGCTTATTTTTTTACCCGCTACAGTACCACTAACCTCAACCTTTTTTTGTTGGGGGCCAAATACATCAGTTATTTTTAAGCCAAATGGTGGAGGATTAGATTCAAAGTATTTTTGCAAAGCTATAGAAGGTTCTTCTTCTTGCGATAAATCTAAATCAGGTATACCTTCTTCTAACAATCTTGTAGTAGTTTGCGTAGCAGTTTCTCTCTCTGTTTTCCCTTCTCTGGTTGCGAACACATCTGTCATGGAAGTTTCAGAAAAGTCTAATGGTGCAGGTATTCTATTGCCTTCTGCATCTTTTACAAATCTTGCGCCTCCTGAACGCTCAAGAACTGTAGCCACATCGTCCACTCCGTGTATCTCATTACCAAGCTCAGCCCACTCTTGAATAGTTATATTATCTGGGTCGTAGTTTATTGTTCTGTTCTTAGAAGAGTCAGTGTAAGTTACTACTACTTCACCTGGTACTGAAGTGTCAATAGCTATCACGCCAGATTTTTTGGCTTTATCTGTTCCAAGCAATTGATTGATGGCTGTAGACTTTTCTTCTGGAGTGCCGTAAGCAATGTCGTTCCAAGAGCTAAGCGCATTATCTTCTGCTTTTTCACGCCTTCCAGCTTGTTCTTGTGTAGCAGTTTCTTGTTGTTCAGTGTAAGTAGATACTGTTTCCTCTCGGTCAATCTGGTTTCTGAAGTTTGCTCTAACCGCATCAAACGCAACCTTAGATTGAGCTTCAGTAAACACAGGTTCAATCGTTCCGCTGCCATCATCACGTACTAAAATCATATTAGGGTCTGCTTTAGCAGCCTTCTCGTCAAACGTAAGGTCGTATCGTTTCCCTGTTTCTGGATTAGTAGTTACGTAGTTTGTTAATACCGCTAAACCGTTTAATGGATTTGCTGTAATATAAGAGTTAATCATATCATCCTCCATCTTTGTAAAGCTATCTACAGCTTTTGCTTGGTCTCCACTAAGTTTACCTCTTTGTGTGGGGTCAAGCAATTTTTTTAATTGACCTGAATATCCTGGGCCACCAGCACTACGAAGGGTAGTTATGTAGCTTCCAAGTCTATCAGCCTCAGCTTGCATTGTAGCGCCAACTTTAAAGTTGTCATACTTAGTTTTTTGCCTGTTTCTTAATTGGTTAACAGTCATAAAATCATTAGGGTCTTCGCTCATGGTTCTTACGCCATCCTTGTCTACTACTTTTGAAATACTTACAACCCCTGTCTCTGGGTTTATATATGTTCCGGTGTTTCTTAAATTAGATAAACCTTCTATTTGAGACATTAACCATCCTTCTAATTCTTGAGACTCGCCAGCTTTTAGCCTGGCCATTTTTTCGGTGTACTCTTTTTGATACTCTTTAGACAAACCGAATAGTTCATTTGTTCCGTCAGTTAAATTTTGTCTCTGTATAGTATAGTCCTTTGATTTCAATAGACCTGACTTTAAAAGTCTGTCTTGCATAAGTCGAGCTTGTTGTGCGGATGCAGCGTGTTCTAATGCAAATTGGTTTGCAGGTTTAAAATCCCCGGAAGGAGCATCGTCTAATGTAGTTTGGTATTCTTTAGAAGCATCATCAATAGCTTGTCTACGAGCCGCTCTTTCATCTCCAGCTTGTTTTAGTTTGGATGTTAGCTCTGAACCTATCTGTTCCCAGTTTACCCCTGAAGAGGCCTCTCTTTCTACGTAACCGTAATAACTTTTTGCCATCTATATAATTATTGGGCTAATAAACCAGATATCATTTGTCTTTGTTCGGGTGTCATTTGAAGCAATTGGTCTTGAATATTTGTCATCGACATTTGACCTAATTCATCAAATGCAATATTGTTATTTCCAAATGTTTTGAACTGCCCTGGAGTCATTGTCACTCCTCCTATAGCCTGTTGAAATGCAGTATCTGGATTATAACTTTGTCTAAATTCTTTTCTTGTACCCCCGGCATTCAAGAAGTCTTGCTTAGCGGATTTTTTAACATCACGCTGCATAGCATTAATATCACGAGCCTCTGAACTCATACCATAATCTGGAAGCATAGATAAGCCCTGTTGCGCTACATTTGCCACACCCATTATACCTTGTTGTAAGTTAGCGTCTCTTGCAGCCTGAGCATCTCTCATGGCTTGTTGAGCCCCTTGAGCCTCCCCTAACTTAAGGTTAGCTTTAATGTCTGACTTCCTGGATTCTTCTGCCGCTACCAACTTGTCTAAATCACCAAGCTCTTTACCCATAGCTGTCCGCTGTTCTCCAGCCGCCGCTAATACTCCCTGTCCTACTCTTTGTGAACCAGCCAATACTCCACGCTGAGAGCCTTCTCTAACAGCTTGTAACTCAGTAGCTGCCTGCGACTTTAGTGTATCTTGAGCAATCTCGTATGGTTCTTTTTGAATAGCCAAAGCTTCATATTCATTTTTGGTAAGTTCTTTTTCAACTTCAGCCATAGCTTGTTGAGCCGCCCGTTCAGCGTCTTCCATCATTCGTTTTTGTTTTCCAGCTTGAACGAAGCTCATGGTGGCTGTTCCCACCCCTATAGCTAATCCTGCAATTGCTCCTGACATAGTAGTTCTTTATTTATTATAACGTGTTCAGGTAAGTCTTTATAGTTTTCTGTATAAACTTCCTTTTCCGCATCTTTAATATTTTCAGCATCTGTCCTATAAACACAAACCCACGTGCAATCTTCGTGCATATATGCAACTCTTTGTGTTCCTATTTCAGTCATCACCTTCATTGGTGCTTTAATTCTTTTTACCTCACCTGTATCTAAAAGAACTGACATCTCTCCTTTAAGAAAAAATGATGGGTGGTTTTGCTTATGTATATAGCTAACCACCAGTGTCCCTTTCGGCATAAATATCTCCCTGGTGTATAGACCATCTTGGAGATTGTGCTCAACAGGCATAAGTTCCTCCATTTCAGGCGTGTGGTTTTTTACACTTCCCTCGTGTTGCAATACAGTGTCTTTAAAGACACTAATATTTTCCCACAATAACCCTCTATTTTGGTGAACATATTGAAGTATATCTTCAGGTTTTTTCCTTTTCCTTTTGAATACACTTAATATACCCATACTTTTCTACAAAGATAAGAATTTTAAGGATAACTTTTGAAAGCTTCTGATTTAACAGCAAATAGCTCTGTAGCCACAGTTGAATCGTTTGTTAATTCAAAAACACAGTAATGCCCTAACACTCCTTGTGATTCCGCTACAGCATCTTTTATATATAGAAAATAAAAGTTTTGCGATGGAATCGGAACTGCACCTTGAACCTGGTTATCTACTACTACAGTTGAAGTGTTTGTGATACTACTATATGTAACTGACGTTATTTGTCCACAAAATTGTGGAGTTAGCGTAGTAACTGGAGGCGTGTTGTCCGCAAAAAACAACTGGTCTCCTATAGATATAATAGAGCCTAAGTTTAAATTAAAAGTTATTGTAGCGGTAGTTGTATCATTATTGGCAGTTGTGCTGTCGCCAATACCTGTTAGTGAACGCATTGCGTATTGATTTTCTCCAGCTGGATTTGTAGAATTGTTTCTAACAAAAGCAAACCAATCAGATTCTTTTTGCTCAAAATAACTGGCATCTATAAAGCCATTAGTTTGTAAGTCAGTTGAAAGTTCTGCAGACCAACTATCATCTCCCTCAAGCATAAGTGTTTTAAACTTCTTATTGTCAAGTGGCGATTCATTAAACACACTGGTCATTTTAGACTCTCCCTGAACACCGTAGTAATTGTTTCTGGAAACATTGTCAGAGTTGTGTTGGTATAAGTTACCGCCTTTAAATGTATACAAAAACTGATTCATACCCTGAATGTAATCAGGATAGTAAGTATAAAAAGATGGCCACCCTTTTGAATTTTCGCTAAATGTTACTGTTATATTTGACATATATTTAAGGTATTGGTGCACACGCTCCAGTGGCGATTACTATTCCGTTAGCATCTACTTGTATAAAATCATTGTTATCCATAATATAAATACCTTGCGCTAATGGTGTTATACCATCATGGTCTTCAAATACAAAGTAGTATAATTTAGGATAAACCACTGTAGCATCAGCTCTATCTGCATAATCTTTTGCAAAGTAATATACCTGAGAAAATGAAGCTGTACAATCGTTATTAGATTGAACGGTACTTGATTGAAAAGATGGTAATTGTATTGGACAATCAATAGCTAAATTAAAACCTGTGCCTGGGCATGGCCCTAAAACCTCAACAGTAACAATGTTAGGGGTAGCATTTGGTTTTGGTATTACTATGTAACTAAACACATTTTGTGTAGCAGCATTTGTTTGGTTGTCTGTTGTGTTGAGAGTGTAGTTTCCTGTAGATGGATTATTTGCTGCCCACGTATTTGTTGGCCTTAAAATAGACCTGTTATAAGTATTTGTACCTACTTGACCCGCCCAACAATTATTATTAGGGTCTCCCAACAATGTAAACGCACCAGCTATACCACTTTGACTTTGTCTGTAGCCTAAAGAAGGAGTTGAAAGCGTGTTGTAATATACGCCGTCATATTCTACTCTAATTGCGTCTGGAAAACTTTGAGGGTCAAAATATACCATTACAGCGCCTACGTCATTTTGAGTAGAGCCTGCGTCTAATTCTACCGTATAGTGCCCTTGATTTCCTACGGGGGGATTTAGAGACCCAGAACATGGTAATGGTGGACTTGTACATTGAGCACCTACAGTAACTACAATACCATGAACAATTTCTAAATAACTATTGTCGGCTAAAATAATATACTGTGGCGTTGCTGTTAAGTTCAATCCATTACCAGCATTAGCATCTGAATAAACATAGTTACCAACAATAGGTACTGTATTTGTGTCAGGTACAAATGTTTGATTAGGAAAAGCTCCAGTAACCGTTGCGTTAGGAGCAAAATAATAAGTTGTATCAATATTGGCGCAATCTGTATTTCCTTTTATAGCTGCCCCCTGAAATGAAGGTAATGCAGCTGGACAGCTTGCTTCGTATTGAAAAAATGTGCCTACTATTGGGCCAAAGTAATCTATGTTCATTATTGAAACAGATGTCGCCTTTGGTATTACTTGAGTGTAAACAGTCGCCCCGCCGCCGCCACGAAGGTCAACATTGTTGGAGTCAACAACTATATTTCTGTTTGGCAGTGAAGACTGAATGTAATTTCCATCTGATTGAATTGTGTATACAGGTAAATTATTTGTTGTGGTAGGTGTTCGTTGAGCACTACCATAATATGTAGGGCTTCCAATTGTACTATTTAAACCAATGGGGGTTCCGTTGTTTCCTTGAAATGTCAGCTGATTAAAAGTTTGATTATCGTATGTTACAAGAACGCCATCAGGAATTGAGTTTCCCACAATAGAATATATTATAACAGCGCCCAAGTCTGCCCCCACACTTGTTTGCCCTAAAAACGTGCCATTTACATTGCTTGAAAATCCAGCTATTTGTCCACAAGGTACTGCACACGTAGGGCAGTCTTGTTGAGGTAACAATATGCAGTTAACTTGTTCACGAACAATTTGGCCATTAGAATAAAAACCATCTGGAGCACAGACATTCATGTCAGGGTCGGTAAATATTGCCGAAGAACTAACAAGGTCTGGGCCGTTTAAATAATATGTTCCCTCTGTTGCCATTAGAATAGTGGTATAGGTTCGTTACAATTACAGCAAACATCTTCTAAGTCTGCTGTAGAATAGCATAAAGTAGCCTCTACTGAGCTTCTGTAATCATATATCAAATATAGGTATTTTCCAGAATTAGGCATTGGAAATTCACCCGAATATGCCACTGGCGCTTGAGAGGTATCAATAGTTAATGAAACAGCAGCATTCAAAAGACTTATTATATCTGCGGGAGTGTTTTGATAAACCGTGTCTGTCCTTAAATAATATAATTCGTTTTGTGCAGGGTCAAAAACAAAATCATCTTGTGGAGCTTTTCTGCTAATAACACTTACATCAGCAGAATCTGCAGGAATTACTCCTGCACCTTGCGGCCCTGTAATTGATGAAAATTGTGAAACAATTATAGATGCAGTATCATCTATAAATTCTACTTGCTCAGAGTGAAGTGGAGAAACAAAAGTTCCATCTACCCATCTGTAATCATTATGTATAAATTGCCCTGCATCTGTAGCATTTGTAATGCAAACTTGAGTAATCGTAATTTCTTCTGCAACGGGACAGTTAACTGTAACGGAAACTATAGCTCCAGTAACTCCTCCTAAAGATATACTTACTTCTTCGTTGTTTACTATGTTCTTGTCAATAACAAGAGTCCCTGTTGATGAGATGTTTTGAGACAATCCATTATATTCAGCAATTACCGAAGCGCTACCTCCAGTTATAATAACATCTACATTTACATCCCCAACAAGCTGACCTGTATTTACGCAGTAGTCAATCGTTTCCCCTGTTTCAATTGAAAATGTCCTTTTAAAACCGCATCCAAAACATTGAACATCTACAGGTAGTTCTTCTATGTTAGAGCTTAAAACGTACTCGTTCATATACGGGTCATACCCTCCGAGCTTTTGGGTGTTTGGAGCTCCAATAAATAAATCTCTAAAATAAGACCTCATTCCAAATTCTGACACCACTGTAAGCTGCTCGCTTTGTCCTGAGCCAGATAATTTTAATACCACACCTCTTTTTGCGTCAGTAAAAAATTTATCGTACCCCCACTGAACATAACTTTCTGGGTTGTTACTAATACCATATTGTTCTATGCGAGCGATTTGAGTGCCTAAAACTTCAGGAATTGACGCTACCTGTCCTCCGCCTGTTGAATCTGATAAAAGGTTTTTCCCTGCTAATACATAAGATATTTTATCTTCTTGTAATACAAGTATATCTGTTTCTCTTGCATCCAATTTTCTAATAGGGCCAAACGTATCTTCCAAAGGTTTAAAGTTTAACAATCCTAAGTTAAATTCATTCAGCTTATTAACATTAGACTCGTCATTGTAAACACCGCTATAAGTTAAGTCTGCAAATCTGTGCGCTTCTTTAAAATCTATTTCAGAAGTAGAGGTGGTTTTTTCACCTAAAGCCAATTCTTTGCCTATTATTGAGTCTCTTATTTTGTAACTTTCCACACCATTGCCAAAAGAATAACAATTAAAAAATGCAGTGTCAATAACAGCAGATTGTACGCTGGTTTGATTTTGAACATTACCCGTATGAAAACCATTTACAGTGTCTATCTCAAAAGATTGAGAAGACTCATACCACAAATCTGGAGTAGCGTCCTCTGGTTGAGTTTCAAAAACAATAGTGTTGTCTGCCCTAAATACAGAAATGGTTAAACTAACACGAGCCCTTCTGTCTCTTGAGCCGTTTGTTGCTCCGGAACACGAGTTTGTTCCGCTAACTAATAATAATAATTCATTTGTTGTGGAGTCTCTATAGTATCTCCAATTATAAATACACGGGTTTCTATCTATATCATTATCATCAGCCGCAAAAGAAGCGTCATAAAAGTTTTGAAAATACGGTACGGGGCAATCAGGGTCTCCAGAAACAGTTGCTGTGCCATCTCCTAATCTTGTCTCAACATTATCTCCATCCCACCATTCTTTAAAGTTTTCATATTCTTGAGATGAAGTCAAGTTTAAGTCTAATTGATATCTTCTGCCGTCACACTTTCTCCCCTTCCCTGGTCTATTAAAATCTGCTTCTATTTTTATTCTTGAGCCAGCAGGGATTGTGTAGTCTATAAAACTACCAGATATATTGGGGTCTGGAATGTTACAAGGGTATCTAACAACAGGATATGAGCCACCACTTGTCCCCGTAGATTTCTTTTGTCCTGCCTGTATTACAGGATTATCTCCTTGAATAATGTTAAAATCATTAGCTAATATTTTCATGTAAGTACCAGCGGGGATAGGCACATCTTCACCAAGGCCATCTTTTGGAGCGGGGTCTAAAAAGTCTGCGGTTTGAGCATCTTTTTCTAATACTGTGGCAAATCTACATTTTGTAGTCGCCCCCTCCGTATCTCTTTTTACTATTAACCTATCGCCCTCCTCTACTTTCCTTGAGTTTTCACCATCTAATAAAAAGAACGTAGCATTAGTTGTGGGGTCAAGAAAAAATATGTTAGTATATATTGTATTATAATCTTCTAAATCAGGTTTAATTACAAACTTGTATTTTGTAGCCCATTTTGGAGCTAACTGAGTAGGCGGTATTTCAACCTTTATTCTGTTAGCAAAGCTTGAAAGGGCACAAGGAATATGCGTGGTATTATTAGGACTAACTAAAGCTGTAGTAGACCTATTAAATTCATCCATATACACAATGCCTATTTCATAGTCTCTATTACTATGTAAGCTTTTTGGATTACCTAATCCTAAATAAAACCCTTCGGCAGACGATATGTCATAATACTCATAAACCGTTTGTGTAGGGGTTGTTATATCATCTACATAAGCCATTGATAGCAATGAAAAACCTATTTCAGTACTGCCTGGAGAAGTAAATATCTGTATTGCCTGTCCGTTAGCTGATATTCCGCTGGCAAATTTTGTTAATGAATCTAAGTTTTGAGGTATCAAGCAGTTGAAAGAATCTGTAAAAGTTGTACCGTCACAAGAAGTTTCATCACCTGGCTGACCAGAAACAGGTTTTATATTGGCTGCTGTCCCAACGCTTTCAGTAAATAATGGGTCTGTAGCTAATTCATATACACTATTAAAATCACTTGGTAAATTAAAAGCAAATGATATGTCTATATTGTCAGTTGTTTCTGAAGGAAAAGGAGTTTGTCCACTAAATTGAGAGTGGTCAAAACGAATATCAAAAGTAATGGTAGCACCAGCTTTCAATTCCAATCCATTTAAGTCAAAATTAACTCTTGCATTTTGTATTGTAACAGGGCCATCAATAGAATAATCTTGCGGAGCAGTTTCATCAGAAACATCTCCAGCTCCAATCTCTTCAGACACTAAACCAACGGTGTATTCTAATTTTACTGGGTTTGTGTTTAAGTCAATTAAATCAAAACCGTCAACATAGTTGCCATAAACCAACCGATTACCCATAATAGTTTGAGCTTGAGCTTTTAAAGGAACATTGTCAAACAACCTTACTATTTCAGTATTGGGCAACACGGTAAATATCTTACTGTTTGTAAAATCTAAATTATAATTTGTATTGTTAGCCAGACCTAATTCTTCCTTGTTAAATTTTTCAATAGATTTTATAACACTACTTGTAGATTCTTTAAATACTACTTCTATTTGTTTTACTAAATTTGAACCTGAATTATATGTTACCTGAACTGAGTTAAAGGCATTTTGCATGCCCTCGTTAAGACCTGAGTCTGTGCTAAAATCAAATCCAACAGGCTGAAAAGCAGGTTCTGAAAATTGGGATAAAGCAGAGTATTCTCCATCTTCGTATTGATATCTGTACGCAAAACTAATAAACCTTGTTTCTAAAAAATTTTCTTCACCACTTAAGGCGCGTAAAGATATAGATGGTGATGTGGCTGGTGGTTTTTTAATTACTAATATCTCTTCAGATGTAAAGACATCAACCAAAGGAGTCCCTATTGGAATGTCGTAGGGTCTTAAAATATTTATAAATCTTGGGGGATTTATATTGTCTGTAAAAAACAATAAGTCATCCACCCTATCGACACCCGTGATTAAAAACTTGTCATTAAAATTTAAAGTTGTGTTAACTCCTCCACCGTCATTTACACTTATTAAATGATAATTAAGTGTATTTTCCACTACATTGAAAGAAACGACCATGTCGAGCTTCCCAGTAGGTGAGCCTGTAAACGCAGGGTCGTGCACAAACCATATTATTGTTTCGCGCTGACCATCCTGTAAAGAGCCAATACATTTTGCTTCTGAGCTTAGTGGCACGTTTAAATACTCTATTGAAGTAAGCTTTTGATTTCCTTTTGAATTTTCAACCGACCCGACTTCTGATTGTTCGGTAGAGCCAAGCCTAACGTTAACAGCATTTATATATTCACCATTAGGCACAAGGCGTTCATCAACGCTCTTGTTCATTCGTCCAGCTATAAAATTTCTTTGAGTAGTAGGCATATTACTTTATCCATTTATCCTTACCTCGCATATTCATAAGTAGTCTGCCAGGGTGTATGTTACTAATTCTAATTTTAGCATTCCTAAGTAAAGCAGAGCTTCTTTTTCTTGCTCTATTTACAATATACTCTTGAACCCCTAACTTACCATTCAATATAGCAAACTGGATATACGCATAAATATATTCTTCAAACAATTTATTAACGCTTATTTTAGAATCATCTCCAGATTCCATTCCGTCTGAGACATACTCAAGGATGCAAAATTCTTTTGCCATTCCTGAGCTAAAGTTAATTACTCCACTTTTTGAGTCTATTCGAAAAGTAGGATTAGAGTTAGCTGTTTCTGTATTTAAACCATAACGAGCGCCAATGGCGTAATCAAAGCACCAATACCCATCAACGCAGTATCCTTCCATATTGTTGTAAGGGCTGTTTTGGTTTAAGTAAATACTCTTTTTTGTGCCTTCAATTCGTTGTAAATCAATTAAAGATGTAGATGGCTTTAAAACATTTCCTTGGTCATCAAATAATATTTTACACTCATGGTCTTGTAAGTACGCATCGCTGTAATTAGTTTGTATGTTTTCAGTAAGAGGTCTAAGCACACCGTCTTTATATATAGATATCCTTACCCAGTTAACATAATCCGGTGGCAAAACAAATCTTAAATTGTCACACACTTGAAGTTCTAATATTTTAATTTCTTTAAACGCATCGTAGTTTAGTTCCTGAATTGCTCTTTTAGCATGAAACAAAACTTTAAACCGCTCTTCGTTGTTAATTAAAGAATGGTTGCCCGCATACATCAACATAAAATTGTTGACAATATCTTCCAGGCTCACGTATTGATAAGACCCCCAGTTTTCATTTTCTGGTGCGTTACCTTCATTCTCGTAATATTGCCATGCGCTAATATATGCCATTATTGTTCATTTTGATTTTCTACCATTTCTTGTGATTGACCAAATTTTATAGCTTCAATCTCTCTTATAGACATACCTGCAAACTGTAATATTTTCATTACTAAAGTTGGCTCATCATCTTGAGGCAACTCAAAGTCTTGGTAATCAGCTGCAGTTTCATTAAATGTAGGTTCGCTTCCAACTAAATTAAAATACGTCCATTTTGGTGGTTTAGGATATCTTACGTATTGAGCAATAACAGTCCCTGGATTTGTTATTATATCTGGATATACAGTTGTTGTGTTTCCATTTAAAAAATATGCGGGGAATAAAGCAGTTGGCTTTGTCAAGTTTGATGCGTTTAACTTAAATATTTTTTGCTGAGAAACTCTTTCTATCTCACGAACGTTTTTATTTGTTACTATTGAATATTCGTTCCCAAGTTCCCACAGCTGTGTGGCAACCAAAGTTGTTTCAGAAATCACCTGTGTTACATACCCAAATTCATTAGTAGTTAAATTACTTACAATATCTCCCACTTTTACACCTGAACTAATAAACGTTGCTCCTGTTTCTGAAACAGTAGTAGAAGCTGTTGGGCCAGCCTGGTCTATTGTTCCGCTCGTAATAAAGTTAGGGTAGTAGTTTAATTTATTTATTAAGCAATAATCTGAAGGTAAGTTAAATAAATTTAAAGCAGAGTGGCTTAAAGATTCTATCTCTGAAAAGCTATCTATAACTTCTTCATATCCTTTGGTTATGTCCGCTAAACCCGTGCCTGATTGTCTTTTATTCTCTTGATTAATTTGATAGTTGTATTGATAAAAATAATCCTCAAATACATCTAACTGAGCTTGCTTAGCATACAAGTTAAAATCATTAGGCGTAATGTAGCCATAGTTATTTTTATTCAACAATGACAGTACGGTTTCACGCACTGAATTTATCATACTCATCTGTAAATATCTTTTGTACAAAGATAAGCAAAAAAAAAGAGGCCCCGTTTCCGTGACCTCCTTTTGGAGAATTGACTATGAGCAATCAATTATGTTTAATAAAAAAATCGAATGTTCAAATATATAACTTATTTTTCATTTTCCAATTTTTTTTCTAAAAACTTTAATACTTCTATGCCATCATCAGATTGAAGGTATGAAGCTATAACGTATAGCGGGTCTTCACCGAAAGGTAAAGTCAACATACGTTTTTTGTTTGAAGACGTGTTAAAGTATACGTCTTTTTTAGAGTTCTTATAAACTAAAATCTTTTTATTAAACAATTGAGTGATGGTAGCTTGAAGCTTCATCATCGGGTCGTTAATAGCTGATAAAAAATCCTGTGAATGATTTTCTGCAAACACAAGCAAATCTCTACGCAATTCTGAGGATGTTATCTTAGATGGGTCTATGCCAAATAAAACGCTGGATATATTTTCCACTTGCTCTATAGTTAGACTTCGAGCTTCAATCAAAGCGTCTACACGTGAGTTTAATTTATCCACATCTTGTTGCGCATCAGCCTCTTGATTAACCTCTATAAAACGTTTTCCGTTCATAGGGTGATAATGTAAAAACTCCTGAAGCACGGGGTTAGTTTTAGGTACGCTTAAAAATCCATCTTCAAAAATGATAGGTTCAACGATAGCGTTACCGTCTTGTTCATCTTCAAAAGGAGAAGCTTGATTTCGTGCATATCGTAGCGGCCTGTTTGTTCCCGTCTCCTCGTCAAAGTATAATAGAGGGTTTCTACGATTATGTCTTGTTGGCAGCATAAAAGATAATGGTGCTGCGTTTCTGGTTAGTTTGTAGGCTTTATCTACAAGTTGCTTTCTTTTTTTCATTTGAATATAATTTAATTAAAATAATAAAAAAGGGAGTGTCTTTAAGGACACCCCCTTTGGGTAATATACTAATCTGTAAACAAGAAGAAGTTGTTTGCACCCATTGTACAAACACATCTTTCTGATAGGAAGTTAACTTCCATCGCATCTAAATCCGATGTAGCAGCTCCACCAGCAGAACCAGTAATCCACGTTTTATAACGTCTGTCTTCAGTTTCTGAAGCACGGTAACGCACGTGAAGGAATGGTCTCTTAGCGTTTTTGCCAAGGATTTGGTCATACACTGTAGTTGAACCAGCTGGAACTAATAGTCCGTTTACACGTCCTGAAGTTGCTCCGCCCGCTAAACCACCTCGCATGGTTGGGTCATTTAGATATTTCCAATCTGACTTATAGAAATCATATCCTCTACGGAATCCTGTGAACCCAAGGTTCAATGCCATTTCTTCGTCATTGTCAAACAATCCGTAAGAAGTACCACCTGGGTTTCCGTATGAGTTTTGAGCAGCTAACATATCGTCAATGTCAAAGCCAAAGTCTCTGTTCAAGAAAATTACATTTTCTTCAATAGCACCCTGCTTATCTAAACGAGAAATAATAGAGTCAAAATCACCAAGAACTGTTGGGTTTCCGCCAGCATAAAGGTTACCTCTTGTGCTAACCGCATGGAATATACCTTCAGAACCTTTGTCTCCTACTTGGTCAGATAGAACCTGAGCTTTAACTCCTGAACCAGCTTGTGCAGGAACAGCTTCAATCATTGCAGTCTCAAGATAGTCGTCAAAACGAAGTCTTGTTTCGTGCTCTGATTTTAGATACCATAGATATCCACTTGCTCCATTTTCTGTAGTTACTTCAATCCATCCGATTTGAGCCATATCTGAACCAGATACTGCATACTTATCTTTAAGAATGATTGGAGAGTTGTCAAAGATTTCATCTTCTGCCTCTAAAGAACCTTGCATTCCGCTTGTTCCTTTTTTAAATTCAGAACCATAAATGAAGATTGTTGCGTCACTACTTCCTAATCCTGAACCGCCTGTATAACCTTGTGCATCATAGAACGCTACAGTTACTTGTGCGTTAGCTAAATCAACAGCTACTACAAGTCCTTTGAACTCGCCTGAACCATCGTTATTAGCAACAACAACTGTTTGACCTACACGAATAGCAATTTGCCCTGCAGTAAGTCCTGTTGCGGCTCTATCTGGAACTAAAGCATCGTTGATTTGGAAAACTACTTCTCCGCCCGCAACTACTGCGCCTGCTCCTACTTTGATATACTTAGTGTGTAATCTACCTTGCTCTGCCCATTTTATAAGGTCTGAGTTAGAAGGTAGTTCTGCTCCTACTAACCGAAGGAAAGAGGAGATTGTTCGATTACCGTAACGCTCAAACTCTTTTTCATAAGTATCGGGAAGATACTGATTCAAAAAGTTGAAATCGGTAATATAGTTTGTAGCTAAAGCCACCTGTTGTGGGGCTGGCTGTAGCTGAAATCCTGGGGTTGGTTGTACTGTTCCCGCCATAATAATTTGTTTTTTTTAAATTGTTTAACTTTTTCTTTTAATACTCTTAATTTTTAGCCCTTTCCCTGAGGAAGGACTGATTGAGCGATACTGCGTTTTACCTTTTGTTGTAACCTCTGGAGCGTTTCTCGTAGTCATGTTTATATTTTTCATCTTACGATTTACGTCTTCAGTCGCATCGGATTTGCCTTGTTCATAAAAGAACTTAGCAAACCTATCTGGGTTAAGCGCAGCAGCTAAAGCTTTATGGTAACCGGCAGCGTCTTTAATTAATCCTTGGTCATCTAAATACTTGCCAATGAATTTCATTGGTGTATCTTGAGCCTTTTTAATTTCATCCACTGAGCCACCAGGGTTGTAAAGAACTTTAGTGTCGCCAATAGTAAAGTTAAAACCTTTAAACTCACTATTTAGGACTTTGTCCGTCTCTTGGTTAAACCAAGAAACCTTTCGGGCTTGTTCTTGCTCGAAAGTTTTAGCTTGCTCCACATATTGCTTATAGCTTTTATATTCTTCACTGTCTTCGGAAAAAGCACCCGTACTTGACTCAAGAGGTTGCTTATACATTTCCTTCTGTTCATTGAAAAACTTTTTAGCTTTTACAATTGCTTTTTTTCTTGCCAGTTTTACTTTTCTTACTTGAACTTCATCATCCAAAGTTTCATCAAAAGAATAGTCGTCCATCAACAACTCTGCGTCTTCTTTGTCTAAACCTTCTTCTGTAGCCAAGATATACTCGGTTAGCAACTGGTCTTCAGGCATGTCATCAAAGTTTCTGTTTAACTTAACATAGTCTTCAATTCCTCTGCCTGTTTTCTTTTTATACTCAAAATAAGCCGAAACGTCTTCTGGTAATTCTTCAGATTCTTTTCTTTCTTCAAGTAAATCTGAAACAGAATTTATCTGCTTATTGTATCTATTCTTAATAAATGAAAGAACTTCTTCCTCGTTTAACTCCGAGGGTTGAGTTGATTCTTTTTCTGTAGTGTCTTCAGGCTCTACAGTTTCTATTTCTTTTTCGGGCTCAGTGGTATTACTCATATCCACTTTCTCGATATCAGGAGTTTCGTTTACTTCTACGACATCTTCCTGGTGTTGTTGCTCTGCTTTTTCAAGCAATTGCTCTTCTACTTGCACCGCAGATTTTTCTTCTACAGCTCCAACTTCTTTTACTTTAAGTTCCATTAAATTAAATTTTAGTACAAAGATAGTACATTAAACAATATAAAATATTCAATTACCTTGGCTCAAACTCAGCTAAATCAAAACCATCTAAACTGTCCTCGTTAGACTCAAATCTTTGCGGAGGTAAATTATTTTTTCTTTGATTTATTAGTCTGGATTGTTCTGTATTTTGCTGACTAATTCTTTTAGCTTTAGCACCTTCTCTTTGAAGTTCTCTATCAGACAACGCTCTTTCAGATATATCTCTTAATTGCTGGCTATATTGAAACTCTTGCTCCATAAGCTGACTTTTTAATTGAGCTTCAGTCTTCATTTTTTCAATTTCAAAAGCTATTTCTGCTTGTTTAATTTGCATTTTTGCATTCATCTCTGACTGAGATTTTTGCATAGCAGCTTGAGATGCCATTTGTTGAGACTTCATTTGCATGGCAGCTTGGGTTTGTTGCTTGACCATTTCAGCCTTTTCGTCTCTTTCTTGCTTTTGTTTTCTTTTTACTTTAAGTAATTGGTTGGCAAGCTTTAGGTTTTTAACCTCACGTATATCAATAGCGTCTTCAAGGTTTATGTCTTGTTTGGACAATGCCATTTGAATATTAGCTTCTAATTGAGCTTTCTGTTCCTCGTCAGGAGCTACATCTATAAATATACCAAAGTCGTATATATACAAATCAGATATATCATTAAGTATACTAACATTATACTTTCCTATTTTGTTTACAAAATCATCTTTAAAATCAGCATACTCTAAAATGTCTGCTACCCTATAAGTTAAAGCTTCAGCTAAGCTACGATACATAAACAAACTGCCATCTAATATATGGCGTGTAGCGGTATTCGAATTTAATGCAGCTAACTTTTGTAATCCAACTAAAGAATTGGGGTCTGGTGTAGAGCCATCCCTGGCCTCATTTAAGCCTGTTACAGCCCGTATCATGTCTAAATAATGGTTGTAATTAGCTATAAGCATTTGAGTCTTGCTAAGACCACTATTTGATGTAAGCTGTTGTATAGGAACTCTGGCTTGATTAAAGTCCCCGTCTTGAGTGTAACTTCTCCCGACCACACTACCTGTTTGGAAATACATTTTTAACGCATCCTCTGGATTGTATGCTTGACCAGTTCCTAAGTCAACTTCATTTAAACCATCTGCATCTATAAAAACTCCATCAGGAACTACACGAGCTATAACTTGTTGTAGTTTTAAGTGTGTTATTTGAATTAAATCTGCAAATGGTATCATTCTTCTAACTAAAGATTCAATAACACCTTTGTACATTCTTGGAGCTACAGCAACATAATTAGGCAGTGCGTGTTGACTGGAAGACTTTGGTCTTACCATGTTTTGAGCAAGCTCCCATTTCAAAATAATGTTTGTACCCATAACCATAACGCCGTCATACCAAACGTCTATGGTTTTTTCCATCTTTTCAAAATTACCCTCTTCCATCATTTCAACAGGAGGGTTAAATTGGTCGTCTTTTTCTATAACTTTACTACCACCGTTTTCTAATATTTTTTTCTTATAAACCATCTTCTTGGTGGTTTTATAATTAAAATACATTAAGGTACATGTGTCTTTATAAAAAATATCATTCTCATAAAACTGAGCGACATTATAGTAATCGTACCAACTTTGGCTGTACTGGCTAATTTCTTCTAAATCTTCATTAGTTAATTTAGGGTCAATTTTTAATAACTCTGTAATTGGCAATGTTTTAATTTCACCCCAATAAAAACAATCTTTAAAATGAGGGTCTTCAGTGTAACTATATACAACGTTTGCTGGGTCTACATACTCTACTTGAACACCAGCTCCAGGAAGGAACTCATGTTTAGCAACACCCATTCCTAAAACGGTCAAATCATAATCAAACCTTTTCCTTAGGTCTATATAATGATTTTCCTCAAACAAAGTATTAACAGCTTCTTCCTCCGCAATCTCGATAGCAGGTTTGTAATTTATTTGCATATACAAAGAAAGCTCTTCATCGTTTTGAGGTAATGACTCAGGGTCTGTTGTAAACGGGTCAGCACCTGTCGCTTTTTGTATGTCTAACAAAATATCTTTAGCGGCCATTTGGCCTTCAATCATATCTTGATACTTGCTTCTCTTGGCTTGAGACATTGCGTCTTGAGCATAAGCATTTACTTTAAAAAGCCTATCAGACATTCCATTAACAACAATATCTACAAATTTAGGCAATATAGGTACTGGAGTCCAATCTAAGTTGAGGTAAGATAAATCGCCGTCAATAGCGATTTCATTTTTATACTTCCCCACTGACTGCTCTCCTCGGGCGTATAGTCTTAGTCTATGAAAGTTTCTCCATTGGTCATAATAACGACAAGCGTTACCATCTTTTTTAAACCATTCATACTGTATTGCTTGCCCAATTTGTAATCCAAACTCGTCAGTTGCTTTTTCAGCGTCAGAAACAAATTGACTGGGAAAACCTACAGATGAAATATTTACCTTAACGTCTTTCATCTATCTAATTAATTCACTTAATACTCCGTTGTTAGTATACCTTGCAAAGTTAAGTTTTATTTTTGATTCTTTCTTTTCAGGTGTATACAAGTGCTTTTGACACGCCATTATGGCTAAACCAGAGCTAATCGAGGCATCATACTTAGTTCTATTGCTAATATCAAACTTCGCCCAGTCTTCTAATGTCCGTGTGAATGGCATAGAGCCCATTGCGTCTGAGTCTCTAAAGCTACCATCTAAATCAATGCCAATGTGTTTTTCTATATACGACTCAATAGCTGATGCGTGAGCTTGCTTAATGTCTTCGCTACTGTTTGGTATTCCACCTAACTCTCGCTCTGTTTTAGACAAACGATTAAATTGTTTGTCAGGTCTATTTAAACTAAATCCTCGGTAACCTCTATTTTTAAAATGATATAAGAGACGGGGTTTGTTGTTTTCAATTAATATTGGCATTCCGTAAAATACACAAGCCATAAGTACTTCTTCAAAAAATATTTCAGCAGTTTGTGGCCTGGCTATGTATTCAAGAAAAAACTCATTGCTTGGAGCATCGTCCATATTAAACTTGGTTAAACCATGAAGCGCTCCGTTTGAACCTTTACCCCCAACCGTTCCTGAAATATCATAACTATCACAACCAAAAGCCCCCAGGTGTTCATTCCCTGGATATTTTTTACCATTCTTATTAAAGAATCTATTTTGTAAATTTGCGCTCGGTAGCCAAGAACAAAGAAACCTTCCCTTTTTGTCTGGAGACCATATTACTTTAGTGTCTTTTATTCCGTCTTTCCAAGAAAAACTTCCTCTTGTTAAATAATGCTCTTTAATCATAGAGTCATTATAATCTATTTGTTGGTATATGCGTGTAAGATTAAATAAAGATTGTTTGCTCTCGTCACGGAACGCATGTGATTCAGTTCTTGGAAATTGTCTATAAAACTCATTAAGAGCATCAGCATCTGATTTTAATGATTCAACTTCATTTTGCCAATAATCCAAGGCCCCTTGGTTAATGTATTCACCATAAGTATCTACCTTTGGGTTTTTAGGGGTGTGAAACACAGGCATTCCGTATCTATCTATAAAGCCCTCCATGTTCCATTCCATCGGGATAAACAAACTATACATTCCGCTTTTTGTTTGCCCGTTAGCATTTCGGTTAAAAACATTAGAGTCATTATAAAGTTTTTTAAAATTGTTACCACCCTTGTCTAATGCGTTTGATGTAGAGCCCATCATACACTTGCCTATAATCCTACTACCTAAACGCAAACATGTTTTTGTAACTCTCCAATTATTAAGAATATTATTTGGCTTTATCCATTTACCGCTTTCATCGTGAACAAGCAACAATAACTTTTCGCCATCATAGCTGTTATCATCTGTGTTTTTCCAATCAATTGTTGTGTCTAATCCATAGAGCTCTTCAGTCTCTACATCATACATATTTTTCTTTGTAATTTTAGAGGCTGGTATCCTAAAGGCTAACTCTGTTTTGGGCTTATCCATACCGTCTTGTATGGGTTTAAAAAAGAAAGGTAACCTGTTAGATATCGGCACTACTTTATCTGTAAACATTTTTTTAGCATCAGACCCGGTTTTTGAAAGTATTCCAACTCTTGAATCTTTTGCAAGTGTCCCTGTGTTTACGCATTCTGAAGAACCCATAAATGAAAATCCAGAGCGTCTTATCTTTAAGTAAATCATACCAAAGCTTCTCTTATCAGCTTTGCAGGCTTCCCAATAAATATAAAATATACGATTAGCCTCACGGTACTCCGGATACCCAATGTCAATATTAGTCCACTGTAAGTACATATAATGCGCACCTGTTATATATGTTGGCACTCCATTATTCATAAACCAAGCGCCTTCATCCCGTCTATCAAACTCTCCTTCTATGTAATCTACCCATCTGTTTTTAAACTCTGACGGCATTTCATTCCATTGAAATATAGACTGTATTCTGGAAAGCTGCTTAGGTAATTGTTTACGCTCCCAATACTGTTCTTCTTTTTTAGAGTGTCTTTGAAGACACTCATCTGGAGTTTTAGGAAGCGCTATATGCAGTCCGTTAATTAAAATTACATTTCCAATTTGACCTGTTTTTGAAATTATAACAACATCATATTTTTCATTATATCCATATACCCAACTTCTATTTCTATTTTTGTTGGTTATTACGGATTTAGAGATATAATCTTTAACTACTCTATATAATTTATTTTGACCTTCTTTCTGCAAAACCTTGTTTTGAATCTACACTGTTATTATTTTTACTTAAAGATAAAGCTTCTTTTTCACTTTCTATTCTATTTAAAATCTCAAACGCATCAAATATAGCAAGCTTTTTTGTTGCTGCCGCATTTTTTAATCTATCCGCAGATATATCGTCTTCTGGGTCTGGCTTTATTATATCTTCTTTTGCTACCTTTATAAGTTGCTCTACAGCTCTTCGCCCCGCATTTATAATTTCTAATTTAATTTCTTCAGTAGATTTCATAAAACCATAGTTATTTGGTGGTCATACATCCTGTAAAGTTTTTTACCATCTAAAGTAAACTTGTATTCACTATCCGGTTTAAAAGAAACTAAGTCCCCCCTCTTAACGCCTTGTTGTGATAACTTGCTATTTGGGTAAATCATCTTTGCGACTAAAGGCTCCTCCTTTAATGGTTTTAAAATAATTGATTCTTTTGGAGGTATAGGTTCAACAAAACAATACTTATCATGAGCATACCACTGGTGGATTTTTTTGTACAAAAAGAATTGGTCGTTATCTACTAAAAACAAATTTTCCTTAAGAAAACTTTTACCGCTTTTACGCCTTCCTTTTATGTCGTTATAAAATTTAAACACATTATGATGCACAAGCAAAGTGTCGCCTGGTTCAATTTCTCCACAATACCCTATAGGTGTAGATAAAACTACAGCCTCCCTGTTTGCGGACTCGTAATCTTCTTCAGATGTACTTACTACAAATTCAATACCGCCAATTTTTTTGGTGTTATTGTACCTCTTATTATCTTGAGGTTGTACGATAAAACTAAATGGTGATTTCAAAAGTTTATATTATATTCAATTGATATAGGCATTGTTGAGCTAAACTCTTTCCAAAGCATAACTACCTCCTTATCTTGAATATAAATCTTGAAAGAATCTTTTGGCTCGTCATACTTTATTAAATGAATAATGTAATTACCACCTAATACATCTTGCCCAACCAAGTAGTGCATAGCGCCTGACTTGTAATCAGGGCCAACTGATATTTTTCTTATGTCCATTTAATTTAATTTTATTAATTTTTTAATTTAAACTTGATATTATTTCATCTAATTTTAATTGATACTCCTGCATAACTTCTTCAGTCCAAATACTTGAAGCTGTATCTTGAAGTTCAATTGGCAAATCCTCTATAGGTATGAAAGGAGAATAAGTACTAACAAGAGTCTCATTATCTTCTAATTTATAAACACCTCTTATCACGTATTCTTCAGCTACTTCTATTTGTATTAATTCTTTCATAATTTTACGCTAATCTATAGTTTATATATCCTTTTAATCTAAACAAAGCTCCGCTTGTAATAACAGAGCCAAGAGATACTGTTGATATTAAATTATTGCTTTGATGTGTTAAACCAACTCTGTTAGATGAGGACTTTGTAAAAGAAACTGGTATTGAATTAGTTCCTTCTGTATAAGTAAAAACACCCCCTATAGACTCTACCGTGCCTCCAGAAGGAGAACTTGCGATAGCGTAAGGTAATCCTTCTATAAATGGAGAGCCTGTTGATGATGCCCAAGTAGCAGTGCCCCTAATTTCAAACCAGCATGTTATGGTGTTGCCTATTATGTTATATGTTCCTTGAGGATATCCTGTGGTTGGTACAAAATTAAAATTAATGCCACTGCCTAAACCTATGAGCTGAGGAGTCCACATACCTTGATTAATAACTGTACTTCCTGTATTAATTCTTAAGCCTCCATTACTTTGGTAGAGACCTCCTGAGGGTATTCCAATAGCAGTTGCAGCTGTATCGTCACTTGCTGAAAACGAAGGTACTGTTGGTAAAATAACTCTTGGCACCTGAGGTACTGTTCCGCCACTACC
>Ga0181399_1000006_pt1 | contig 62070 bp, 64 predicted proteins | sample 22SPOviralmetaG_FD_130128 | JGI IMG/M metagenome (GOLD analysis project Ga0181399, IMG submission 130128) | Marine viral communities from the oligotrophic San Pedro Time Series (SPOT) site, San Pedro Channel, CA, USA - 22 SPOT_SRF_2011-05-21 | ecosystem: Environmental > Aquatic > Marine > Strait...
CCAAAGGTGAAAAAGGAACTCAAGGTACTTTAGGTACGCAAGGTATTAGAGGTATACAAGGTATTAGAGGTACGCAAGGTATTAAAGGTACACAAGGAACTAAAGGTGAAAAAGGAACTCAAGGAACTAACGGAACACAAGGTATTTTAGGTACTCAAGGAATTAGAGGAACTCAGGGAACCAAAGGTGAAACTGGTACACAAGGAACTAAAGGTACACAAGGAACTAAAGGTGAAAAAGGAACACAAGGTTCTAAAGGTACTCAAGGTACTAAAGGAGCTCAAGGAACCAAAGGTCAAACTGGAGCTCAGGGTGCTAAAGGTACTAAAGGTGATAAAGGTTTACAAGGAAGTAAAGGTACTAGTGGAGATAAAGGATCTCAAGGAACTAAAGGTATATTAGGTACACAAGGTACTGGTGGGGCTAATGCTGTACAAGGTACACAAGGACTTTCTGGTGGAGGAGGATCCGGTCCATTTCAGACTGGTGTAATGGCCCATATGTTTGGAATTGAGAATCCCTCGCCTGGCGAATATTATTGGGGTGGATCTGATGCTAGATCAGGTGGTGTCCCTTATGGCTGGTCCTCAAATATGTGGGTTCCAGGTAATGTTGCTGTTGGAAGTACTTTACAAACAAACCAAAAAGCTAGGCTCGGTATAAAAATACCAGGTGATATAAATTGGACTGGGAATGGTGATAGAGTAGCGATATGTTGGTCAGCTGGTTTTAATCCAGGAAAAGGTTCTGTTGTAGATGGTACAATGTGGCTGTCAGGTTATTTATGTGATAATAAAGCCAATGGACCGATATGGAATGCAAAGGAAAATTTTACAATCGATGCCACCACGACATTATACTGTGGTAGGTTTGAATCGGACAACAACCTTTACGATTGGGGAGCCTGTGATTATGTTATGGTTACTTTACAAACACATGAACAAGTAAACCACTCAGGATATATGCATGTGAGTTTCAATTTATCAACATGGCGACAAAGTTTAAGTGGGCCTTTATAAAATAAACAATGATGAGATTATTAAGATTTTTAAAAGCTTTAATAAAGTATATTTTTATTGGTAATCAGGTAAACCAAAGAGAGTATGATATGAGATTAGAAATATGTTCTGCATGTAATGATAAATGTGGTAAGAAATGTTGTCTATGTGGTTGTTATCTAAATAAAAAGGCACAATGGTCAACTGAAAGTTGCCCTAAAAATAAATGGTAAATATGGGATGCGGATGTAATAAAAAGGTTAAAAAACAAAAACCTATAACTAAAACTAAAGAGGTCTTGCGAAAAATGTGGCAAAAAAGCCAAACAGAAACTAAACCAGTTAGTGTTAAGGGAATAAATAAACCATAATGAAACTAAAAATGTTGTTAAGCGATAAAAATTCATGTATATTTAGTGAAAAGCCATCATGTATAGAAGAGCTAAAAGAATTAGCAGCTTCTCTATCTGATCGTGATACTCTCATGAAAAAAGATTATAAAATAGTTAAGGGAATTATACATGACTCTGGTTTAACAAATGCACAAAAGATAAAGAAAATTAAAACTATTATAGATGGCGGCAAATAATTCCCAAAATGGCTGGAACGAATATTCTAAACTTGTCATTGCAGAATTGGAAAGATTGAATGATGGAATCACGAATCTTAATGTAGAAATACAGGATCTTAAAAGAGAGATTGCTGAAATGAAAGTCAAAGAGGATTTTGCAAAAGAACTCTGGAGATGGAAAAAAGAGGTAGACGAAGTTGCATCCCCGTCACAATTAGACCAGGCAGTTAAAGATGTTGCTGATTTGAAAACATTTAAGACCCAAGCAATTACTGTATGGATAGTAGTTCAAACTTTGTTTGGTATGGCTTTAGCATTACTTAAATTCTGGAAATAATACAATTTAGAAAATAATTAAAAAAAAGATTTGAATTAGCTTTCAGATCTTTTTTAGTTTTGTTATATTTAAATAAATAATAAAATAACAAATATGGAAAACGATTGGTACAATTCAGATCCTGAAGATGGATTTAATCCTCAAGATCACAACATTGAAATGGATGAGATCGCCAAAATGTATGCAATGGCAGATATGGAAGAAGAACAAAAAACATGGGCAAAACAACAGGCTGAAAAATTTTATGCTGATTTTGAAAATCTAAGTATCGAGGAATCTGTGTTAGCAGTAAAATCATTAGTGAAAACTAAAAGTGTTACTTTGGCTGAAGCAAATACATTATTGGATAATATGATTCAAGTTTTTCAAGATGATGAAGAATATGAAAGATGTCATATATGTCTGCAAATTAAAAAAGGTATCAATGATAGAGTTTAATTCCGATAATTTAGAAGACCTCGAGGAAGAGGCAAGAAATAGAGCGGTTGAAGTTTCTGTTTCAATTGTACAAGGTGTATGCGATGGTTTAGATAAAGGTGCTGATGTTATAGCATTAGGATTTATGAAAGCTCAAAACTTAGACATTAATGTAGACAAGGATAATTACTTAGACGCATTATTACTTAACCTACCTAGAGTAGAACAGGCTGAGGAATTTGAATTATGCCAAAGAGCAGTTAAGTGGATAGATAAACTTAAATCAGAATCAGAATAAGGGAGATAGAAGCACTTTATAGTTATCACCTATTATTTTATAATTACATTAAACAATTCCTTTAATAATCAATATAATAATAAATAAGTTATGAGTTTAAGAGATGATATGAAATTGCGTTGGAGATATAATGATACAGAATTCACACCTCCTAATAATCCTCTTTTAAGTAAAAGATTAGTTTTAGAGAATCTTAATCAAATTTTAAGTCTTCTAAAAGAAGATCCTCCAGGAGTAAAAAAAAGAATTGAGTTTCTAATATCTGATATCAAAAATGATAAACTAAAGCCAGGTAATCTTTAGCAAATTGTTAATAACTTTTTTCATTTTTAGAGAAAAAAGTCTCCCAAAAATTTTTATTTCCCAATTATTTTTATTATATTTATAATATAATTATAAAACGGAAAACAATATGGATAACACATTCTACAAACAAATCGGAGAGTACAAAACATCAAAAGACCCAGTATTAGGTAACCTAAGATTGGTCGTTCACCTTGCTAAAAAATATCAAGGTATGGGATTATCATTAGAGGATCTAATCCATGAAGGTACAATCGGATTATGCCAAGCAAGGGATAAATGGAACCCTGCAAAATCAAACGGTGCAAAATTCTCCACTCACGCTTCATGGTGGATCAAGGCAACAATTCGCCAGGCACTAAACAACAAAAGCCGTACCATCAGAGTACCGGCTCATAAGACTCATCTTACCGAAGAAGCACCTAAGGTATCTGTATTAGATGCTACTTACCAAGGTTCTTATCAACCACATATTGAAGCCTCTCATAATGAATCACATCTGAATCATACTATTGCCGGTTTACTTACCAAACTAAAACCTAAGCAACAAGAAATTATCAAAATGAAATTCGGTATCGGTTGCCATGAAATGAAAACTTCTGAAATTGCCAAAGAACTTAATCTAACTGTCCAGGCAGTAAACGGAAATATTCGTAACGCTCTAAAACTGATGAAAGGATGATACCAAGAATAAAACTATACGCCGAAACATTATATCCTTTACTTAAATGGTATGATGAAAATCCTGACGATAAAGATACTAAATATGCTATATCTAGAATAATTAGATTTTCATCTGATAATCCTAGACAGCATGGAATACCTTATATGTATTCTTTAGGTGCTTTAAATGAAGCAAAGAAAATGGAAATACCTGATGCTGAAGAAAGATTGCAATGGGTAAGGTGGAAAGAACAAAATCATAAAAGTGGATTAAGAGATATAGGTAGACAAAATGGTATCTTTCACCAAGAACATATTGTACCAGTATCTCAAATAGCAAAAAAGCTATATGACTTAGAAAAAATTACAGTTAAGAATATTCATGACATCTTAGTTGATAATCTTAAGATTGCTTGGATACTTAAAACTGAACAGAAAACATTAGATGCCGTATGTAGAAGCGGTGTAAGAACTCCAGAATTACTAACCTCCTTAGATATTCATATTAAAGGATTTAACTGTTAACATATGCCAGAATTAGCTGAACTTAGATTAACTGCCGACTATGTCAATAAAGCGGCAACAGGATTAAAATTTGTAAATATTAAAAAGAACCCAGTTCATAAAGGTAAAGATGTTGAAGTACCTTTTAAATTCTTTAGAATATCGGCAGAGAGTAGAGGTAAGGAACTTATGCTTACTTTCTCAGATAATAACTCTGCTGAAAAAATGTACCTTCTAATGACAATGGGAATGAGCGGTCATTTTGCCCATACAAATACTGGTCAAGAAAAGAAACATTCACATCTTATGTTTACTGAAAAGGATGGAACTACATTATCATTTGTAGATGTACGAAGGTTTGGTAAATGGAAATGGGTAGATGATTGGTCGCCTAATAGAGGACCAGATCCTACAACTGAATATGATGCCTTTACTGATAATATTATTCATAACTTAGATAAAGCTGCATTCAATCACCCTATACACACAGTACTGATGAACCAGTCTTACTTTAATGGTATAGGAAATTATTTAAGGGCAGAAATACTTTACCGATTACCTTGGATTAATCCTTTTGAGTCGGCAAGAGAAGTATTAAAAAGAGAGCCTGATCTTTTTGTATTATGTAGAGACATTCCTCTCCAAGCATATAAGCTAGGCGGCGGCCAACTTAAGGATTGGGAAAATCCATTTAGCACAGACCCTGAACCACTCAGACAGTTTATGAGATGCTATGGTAACCCACAAATGTCAAAAAGAAAGGATAAAAATGGTAGAATGTTTTGGTATGATTCAAAGTGGAATGAAGATGCTCTATGGGATCATTATAGTGGACTCCCAAATCCTTCTGCTTACTTGTAAACAAATTTACATTTTAGCTATATAAAAATAAATCAAAATTTATATGGCAAACATTGATAACAAATGTAAAGATTTGGATGTAAGAGACTACTTTACAGAAAACGGCTATGATCATTCTAAGAATTCTTTAGAAGATCTTTATTCATTACAAAACGAAACACAATCTATGTATTTTGAAAAACAAGGAAAGAAACCTTTTTCAGAATATAACATAGGTGATGTAGTAGATTTTCTAATGGTTACTAATCATGCAATCATTGATGAATTACATGAGATGATGGATGCAGTCGGTGGAATCGAAGACGGCGAAGGTAATGCTGCATGGAAACCTTGGAAGTCTACAAACCCTGAAGTTAGAAATAAAAAATTATCTGATTTAACCCCAGGTGATTTAAAAGAACTTAAAATGGAATGGATAGATGTAATGCATTTCGTATTTAATGCTGGGTTAGCAATAGGTGTTACCCCTAAGGAGTTTTATAATTTTTACTTAAGTAAGAATGAAGAAAACTGGAATAGACAAAAAAATAATTATTAACATATGTTTTTAAAAAATACTCATTATCATCAAATTGCAAAAATTTATGGGCGAGAATGTATTCACCCATCATATTTAAACTTAGATAAATTTTTGTGGGGAGACACAGGAAACGTTTGGCAATTATCATTACTTGTAACTTTAGCAAAAGATAACGATGTATTTGAAATCGGCACTTATCGTGGAAGAACAACAGATCAATTAGCAAAAGTAGCAAAAAGAGTAGTTACTTTAGATTGGGATAGTACACCAACTGAAGATGTACCAGATAATGGGTATTCAAATTATACTGTAGGTGAAATTTATAAAAAGAATAATAGAACTAATGTAACCCAATTAATTGGAGATAGCAGAACTATAAACTTAAGTAAATATTATAACCAATTTAATGTTGTATACTTAGACGGTGGTCATACAAAAGAAATGGCATACAATGATTTCTATTTAGCATTAAACCTTTTAAAAGATGGCGGTATAATTATTATAGATGATTCACAATGGGAAGGTGTTTATCAGGCTATTCATAAATTACGAGATGAAGGATTTGAAATTCCTACAGTACATTATATTAACTATTACATTAAACGAAATAAACCATGCTTTTAGACATTACACAAGAAGACCGCCAATTATGGGTATCATACTTTAACCTTGATGGTAAAACTAGATTTAAAACTTATGATCTTAAACCAGAAGATATGTTTAACTGGGAGGTTTGCGATGAAGGTGATACTAAAGCAGATTCTAAAATGAAAAACTGGGATGGTCGTCCTGTTAAAAAAGTAAAATCTAGATGGCTTAACAAATATAGAATAATTGAATATATGGATCAATTATCTTTTTCTGATAGGGAATTAATTTTTGGTTATCACTTTCCAAGAACTTATTTTGTAGATATTGAGGTTGAGGTAACCGATTCATTCCCTGAGCCAAGTAAAGCAGCAAACCCAGTTACTACAATTTGTATTGTTACTCCAGAGAAACAATGTATTGTTTTAGCAACTAAAGATTTAGACAATCAAACTCAAACCAAAATACAAAAACAAATTGATGAACATTTTAAAGATATAGATGATGATTTTTCTTTTACCTTTAAATGTTTTAAATCTGAGTATGATATGATGTCAACCTTTATGATGTCATTTGTTCAGAAATTCCCAATGATGACAGGGTGGAATTATATTAAATTTGATTGGCAGTACATTATAAACCGTTGCAAAAAATTAGGTATTGATATTGGCTCTGCTTCGCCAATAGGTAGGAACTTTGGTAGAGATGAATTTCCATGCCATGTAGGTGTAATGGATTATTTAGATATTTATGCCAAGTGGGATAGAACTGTTGATATTAAGGAAGACTTTAAATTAGATACTGTAGGTGAAGCTGTCGTAGGAATTAAGAAAGTTAAATATGAAGGCACTATTCAAGATATGTACGAAAAGGATTATCCAAAATATGTTTTCTATAACGTAATTGATACTGCATTAGTTTATCTTATTCATCAAAAGATTAAGACAATGGACATTGCATTAACAATTGCTCATATGACTCAGATTAGTATTTTTAAAGCTGCATCGCCAGTAGCAATTACCGAAGCCCTGTTGGCAAGAGAATTTTTAACAAGGAATCTTGTAATGGCAAAAGATCCGAAAGCCCCTCCATCTAAACGAGAACAATTTGAAGGTGCCTTTGTAAAAGAACCTATAACAGGTATGCATAATGCTGTTGCTGCATTTGACTTTGCTTCTCTATATCCTTCTATAATGAGACAGATGAATGTTTCCCCAGAAAGCTTTAAGAAGAAGGTTGCTCCAGAAAAAAGAAAAGAAGAGGAAGGTGATAACAACATAGTATCAGTTACAGGTGCAGTGTATGATACTGAAAGATCAATATTAAAAGATGTATTAACTAGGTTATATTCACAAAGAAAAGAATATAAAACAGAATCTTTTAGATTGCAGCAAAAAGCATATGATTTAGAACAAGAATTAAAAAAGGACTTAAATAAATAAACAACACTAAACCAAACTACTTATGCAACTTCTGTTGCATATTTAGTCAAAAAGAAAAATTAACAATGAGCAAACTTTTTACTGAACGCGTCGAATATAAACCCTTTGAATTTCCTGAATATTATTTGGACGGTTGGTTACCACAAGCACAAGCCTTTTGGCTTCATACAGAAATCTCGATGCAAGGTGATTTAAAAGATTGGAATGAAAACATTAAACCTCATGAAAAAAACCTAGTTGGAAATATTCTTTTAGGCTTTGCTCAAACTGAATGTGCAGTATCTGATTATTGGACAGGAATGGTTACTAAATGGTTTCCTAAGCATGAAATAAGACAAATGGCAATGATGTTCGGTTCACAAGAAACTATTCATGCCGTTGCATACTCTTATTTAAATGAAACTTTAGGACTTGAGGATTATACTGCATTTTTACATGAACCTTCAATGGCTAATAAATTTGAATTCTTAATGTCAACTAAAGCCGAATACACAGATAAAGATTTATTAGAAAGCAAAGATGCCAGAAAAGAAGTTGCTAGGAGTCTTGCAATATTTTCTGCGTTTGCTGAAGGAGTAAGTTTATATAGCTCCTTTGCTGTTCTTTATTCTTTTCAAATGAGAAACCTTTTAAAAGGAATAGGTCAACAAATGAAATGGTCTGTAAGAGATGAATCATTGCATTCTAAAATGGGATGCAGATTATTTAATCATATGTGTTCTGAGGATGAAACTCTAAGAGGAGAAGTTGAAGAATCTGTTTATGAAGCTGCAAAATTAATTGTAGGTATGGAGCATGATTATATTGATAAGATATTTGAACAAGGAGATATTGAAAATCTTAAAGCATATGATTTAAAGAATTTTATTTACAGGAGAACAAACGAAAAATTACAAGAACTAGGATTAGATCCGATATTTGAATATGATGAAAAATCTGCTGATGCGTTAGATTGGTTTTATCATTTAACTGGTGGCCATACTCATACTGACTTTTTTGCAATCAGACCAACTGATTATGCTAAAGCAGGTGAAGGTGATGATTGGGATGATATTTGGTAATAATTAAAAAACAAAAAGAAATGACAGCAGATCAAATAGAAAAAGAATTAGGTTGGGAACGTGGTGTTGATTATCCAGAATGGGGTCATACTGATGTTTACTTAAATACAATATCCAGAGGTTATTGTTTACCAGGAGAAACACCAAAAGATGCATATTGGAGAGTAGCAACAACAGTTGCAAATAGACTTAAGAAACCAGAAATGGCAGATAAGTTTATGAAGTACATTTGGAGGGGATGGCTAAATCTAGCCTCACCTGTATTAAGTAACACTGGAACTGAAAGAGGTTTACCTATAAGCTGTTTCGGTATAGATGTAGCGGATTCAATAAACGATATAGGGCAAAAGAACCTAGAGTTAATGTTATTAGCTAAGCATGGTGGAGGAGTAGGAATATGCCATAATCAGATTAGGCCTGCAGGAGCTGCCATAACTGATAACGGTACAAGTGACGGTGTAGTACCTTTTATTAAAATTAATGATTCTACAATTCTTGCTACTAATCAAGGCGCGGTAAGAAGAGGTGCCGCTAGTACAAACTTAAGTATTGATCATGATGATTTTTGGGAATGGCTAGAAATCAGAGAACCTAAAGGTGATATTAATAGACAATGTTTAAATACTAATCAATGTGTTGTTATTTCTGATAAGTTTATGAGAAATGTTTTAGAAGGTGATTCTGAATCTAGAAAAAGATATGCGGCTGTACAAAGAAAAAGAAGACAGACAGGTCAACCTTACATAATGTATAGAGGAAATGTTAATAAGCAAAACCCTGATGCATATAAGAGAAATGGACTGAAGGTTTTTATGACCAACATTTGTTCTGAAATTGTTTTACATACAGATGAAAATCACTCTTTCGTATGTTGTTTAAGTTCTCTTAATCTTTCTAAATATGATGAATGGAAAAACACTAATCTTATTTATGATGCTACTTGGTTTCTTGATGGTGTACTTGAAGAATTTATCCAAAAGGCTAAATACAGAAAAGGTTTTGAAAATTCTGTAAGAACCGCTGAAAAGGGTAGGGCTGTAGGTTTAGGTGTATTAGGATGGCATACTTATTTACAGCAAAGAGGAATCGCATTTGAAGGTTTAGAGGCACAGTATGAAACTCGTAATATATTTTCTCAAATTAAAATAGAAAGTGAAAAGGCGAGCCGGGATCTTGCTGAAGAATACGGAGAACCTTTATGGTGCAGAGATACCGGTTTTAGGAATACTCACCTGAGAGCCGTAGCACCAACGGTTTCTAATTCTAAATTAGCGGGTGGTATATCTGCAGGAATTGAACCTGTACCTGCAAACATTTGGACTGATCAATCTGCTAAAGGAACATTTATTAGAAAGAACAGGCAATTAGAAGGTTATCTTGATAAAATTGGTCATGATAATAAAAAGGTATGGGATAAAATTATGGCTGACGGTGGATCTGTACAAGGATTAAAATTCTTAGATGATTGGTGTTTCTTAAAAGGCATCCTAATGAAATGTAAAGATGTTCCACAATACCAAGAAGGTGTTCCATTTAAAGATGTGTTTAAAACATTTAAAGAAATCAATCAATTAGAATTAGTAAAGCAAGCAGGCGTTAGACAACAATACGTAGATCAAGCAGTATCTTTAAATCTTGCCTTTCCTAAAGAAGCTACACCAAAATGGATTAACCAAGTTCATTTAGAAGCATGGAAGCAAGGAATTAAAACTTTATATTATATGAGAACTGAATCTGTATTGAGAGGTGACATTGCTCAAAAGGCAATGGAAGACTGTATTAGCTGTGACGGATAAAAAATAAATTATGAAAGACTATACTTATATACTTGGTCCTTGTAGTATTGAAAACGAGGAAAACTTCTTAACTGTAGCAAAAGCTTTGGATGCTTGGATGGGAAATAAAAATTGGTACTTAAAAGGTTCTTTTGATAAAGCAAACAGAACTTCTATACATTCTGATAGAGGTCCTGGATTAGAAGAAGGGATGGAAATTATGAGAACGGTTAAGCACCATTATCCTAACATTAAAATTATAACAGATATTCATGAACCTAGTCAGGCACTACCGCTATCTGAAGTAGTAGATGTTATTCAAATACCTGCATTCTTATGTAGACAAACTGATCTTTTAGTTGAATGCGCTAAAAACTTTAATGTTATTAATATTAAGAAAGGTCAATGGTTATCAGCTGAGGCAATGGAACATGCAGTTACTAAGATAAAAGAAGTAGATCCTAATTGTGAAGTATGGGTAACTGAAAGAGGGTCTAACTTTGGTTATGACAGACTTATTGTAGATTTTAGAGGGGTTGATGTAATGAAACAATTTGCAGATAAAGTTATTTTAGATTGTACTCATTCAACACAAATGGCTGGGGATGGTATAACTGGAGGAAGTCGCAAATTAGCTAAGCAGTATTCACAAGCTGCAAAGATATTTGAATACGATGGAGCTTTTATTGAAACTCACCCAGATCCAGACAATGCAATATCAGATGCAGGAAGTCAAGTAGAATTAGATTGGTTAATTTCCAATTTAGATAACATATGAATTTAGAAAAGATATTAGCAAATAGTCTTAAGACTGAAAACCATAAGTATTTTCATATTGAAGATTTAGGTGAATGGTCTAAAAAGGTTTTATCTAAAGGTTATGTTGAATATCAAACAGATGAAGACGGCAATGTAATTTCTTACGTAGCTTATTACAAAAATAAAAATAGTTATTTTATTACTATGGTATGGACTCATCCTAACCATAGAGGTAAAGGTCTTTCTAAAAAAATTATTAAAGATATTGTAGATTCAACTGAACTTCCTGTTGACTTAGAAGTTCATAAAGATAACCCTGCATATAACTTATATCGGATATTAAAGTTTGAAGCTGTTGATTTTAAGAATGACCAGATCATAATGAGGAGGTGTAAGAAGTTAGCTATAATGCAACCTTATATCTTTCCTTATGTAGGTTACTTTAGTTTAATTAATTCATCTGATAAAATTTTATTTTATGATGATGTTAACTTCATTAAAAGAGGATGGATTCACAGGCAAAGAATTCTCATAAACGGCAAGGATCATTTATTTACTATTCCTTTAAATAAACCATCACAAAATAAAAAGATAAATCAAATAGAAATATCTGAAAATGAAAGTAGAGTAAAAATTATAAAGAATATAGAAAATGCATACAAAAAGGCACCATACTTTAAAGAAGTTTTCCCAATTATTGAAAAAGTTATATTAGGTAAATATACACATATTGATGAAATGGCTATTTCTTCTTTAATTGCAGTATGTAAATATTTAAACTTAGAGATTAATTATGATAGGTCTTCAAAGGCTGATCCTAATTCACAAGGGCAAGAAAAGTGTGAAAGGTTAGCATCTATAACAAAGACACTAGGTTTTTCTAATTATGTAAATGTAATAAATGACATGTATGATAAAGAAACTTTTAAAACAAAGGGTGTTAATTTATTCTTTAATGATCATAAAATAAAACCATATAAGCAATTCGGTAAACCTTTCGTATCTCATTTGTCAATTATTGATGTTTTGATGTTTAATTCAATAAGAGACGTTAAGAAATTAATATTATCATATCATATCATTTAACAGATATATAATAAAATTAGAAAACCAATATGTTACAGTCATATGATACTTATTTATTATTAGAATCTTTTATTGATGATAAAAACTTTGAAATATTAAATGAAAAGAATTTATCTAGTAAAATTAATAACGATATAAAATTTGCTGTGGTTATGCCAACTTACAAAATTAAGAGTGATGCTGGTGTACATAAGACAAGAGCAAATCATATGTCTTCAATTGATGTTCTTAAGGATTCTTTAGGATCTATTAAAAATCAAAAATTTAAAAATTGGAAACTATTTATAGTTGGTGATAAATATGAAGATGATCAAGAATTAAAAGATTTATTATCTTCTATGCTTAAGCCTGGTCAATACGAATATTTTAATTTACCTAAACCAGGTGAAAGAGAATCTAATATATCATCAGAAGAAAAGAGATTAACTGGAGGTATTAAAGCAGTTAATAAGGGATTAGATATGGCAGCATCTGCTGGCTTTAATTATATTACAAGATTAGATCACGATGATAAATGGGCACCTAATCATTTAGAGCTTTTAGCAAAAGCATATTCTCAATTTCCTAATCTAGGATTTGTATTTACACAAGGTAAGAAAAAGATAGATGCTACCAATTCCTCTGGTGGTTATATGATGATGCCAGATGCAACACCAGAATTAGATGTTAATAATAAAGGTTATGCAACCGGTCAAACTGCTGCTAGTTCTGTTTCATGGTGTCCTAAGTTAATAGGAAAATTTAAATATCGAGATGCTTCAGCGCAAAAAGGAACTGAACCAAAACAAAAGAAAACTATTGCCGGTGATGTTGATTTATTTCAACGAATGATGAAAGCAATAAAAGATAAAGAACACAAATACATGTTTATACCTAAAATGACTGTGTATCACAGAAACAGAAAAGGTAAATTTTAAGTGAATATATATTAAAACAATAAAAAATAACTATTATGGAAAAATTTGAAGAAATCAAAGCTCTTATTGAATCAGTAAGTGAAGATGTAGATAAATTCTACGTAAAAGGAAACAAGGCTGCTGCCGTAAGAATTAGAAAATCAATGCAAGAAGTTAAAAATCTTGCACAAGAGCTAAGATTACATGTCCAAGAGACAAAGAACAATATGTAATTTTACATACCCTTCATTAAAAAGGACTATCTTTAACTAGGTAGTCCTTTTTTAGTTTTTATTGTCCTATTTACTTGAAACTATTTTATAATCCTCTATATAATAATAAATCAAACAGATTATATGGAAAAATGTTTAATATTAGATTTTGATGATACATTAGTTTCTACTATAGAAACTCATGCTGATTCGTGGCGGCGTGCATTAGAAAGAGTCTTAAACAGAGATATACCGTTAAGTACTATAATGGCGGATATTAATTATGGTATGGATGTCCTTTTAAAGAAATACCAATTAAGTGAAGATGAATCCAAATTGGCACAAGATTATAAAAGGGAAATATTTTCAAAGAATCTTTATAAAACTAAAATTAATCAATTACTCTTATGGGTAATAAAAAATCATAAATTTGAAAAAATTATTATAGCATCAAATTCATCTAGAGAAAATGTAGATAGAATTATGTCGTATCATAATATCAGCCCTAATTTGTTTGATATGATTGTAACAAGAGATGATGTAGTAAATAAAAAGCCACATTCTGATATGGCAGATTTAATTTTTAAAACATTTACTGAATATAAGCCTAAAGACTTTCTTATGGTTGGTGATTCAGAAGTAGATTCAACATTCGCACTTAAAAACAAAATGAAATGCATACTGGTAAAGTTTTAGTAGGAAATAGTGGAGATAAGGTATATCTCCAAGATAACAAAGTTATTAAAGAAGCAGGCGTTTATCCTATAAAGTTTAAACAACAAATGGATTGGTTACAAAATTGTACTCATCCTAATTTTATAAAGATTAATCCAATATCAGATACTTCTTTTGAAATGAAAAGGTATCCTACTTGGTATGATAAAATTTGCGAGCAGCCTTTAATTAAATCAATTGATCAATTAGATAATCTTATTCATATAATAAACGACTTTGATGGATATGGTGCTGATGTAGATGTAAGATCTTATTTGGATAAATTAGAAGGAAGAACCGGTTATCAGTATGATGGCGAATTAAATGCATCTTCTGGGTGGGGATTTGTACATGGTGATTTAACAGTAAGTAATATTTTATATGATAATGATTTTATCTTTATTGACCCAAGAGGTACTGAAGAACAGAATTATTATGACTATGGAAAACTGATGCAATCCTTTGTAATGAAATATGAGGCCCATATATACAATGAAAGGAATTCTAAATACCTTAAGTTCTGTAGAGAAGCAGAAAACATAATGTATGAATGGTATGATGAATATCAATTAAAATTCTTTTTAGCAGTCCACTTATTAGGAGCAGTACCTTTCTTTGAATTAAATGAAAGATATGAATTGGCTGGAATGTTCCTTAAAAAAGGTCATGAATTATTTGACGAATTAGAAATTAAATATAGCAAATGAGCAGAGTAAGAAAAGCAATTATCTTAGCAGCCGGAAGGTCTACTAGGTATGGATCAAATAAACTTATAGATCCAATTTTAGGAAAATCAACAATTCAGTACTGTATTGAATTTTGTATTGAAAATGGAATAGAAGATGCATATGTTACTATAAGCAAATCTGACTTCTTTTTTAAAGGAAGGAATACTAAATTATCTCATCCTATTATTGAAAGTTTATCTAAGTATAAAGAAAAGATAAACATTTATTATGAATTTCAAAAGGATGATGAATATGGACCAGGTGCTGCAATTAAAGCATGGGAAGGTAAATTTTATGAACCTTTCTTATGTCTCTTTGGTGATAATTATTATCAAGGTAATATTGGTTTAGAATATCATGATCCAAACAATACTGTAGTTACTTATAAGGATTATGAAACTAGAGCAAGGAATTTACAACTTGCTACTATCTTAGAAGATGTGGTTATTGAAAAACCTCATGGTGTAGTAAACGGAAGATACTTCTGTGGATATATGATATTTGGTAAAGAAGCATTTGATAACTTAAGCAGTATTAAATTATCAAATAGAAATGAATACGAAATTACTCATCTTATAAACTCGATGGATAATTTAAAATTTGAAGAATTAAATATATGTTGGTATGACCTAACATATGAACAAGATAAACAAGTAATAGAAGACATTATTCAAAATTGTTAATATGAAAGAGAATGTAAAAAAGATTGGCTTTTTTAAATTAGGTAAAGCCATAAAGTTTAACGAAAACAGTTGGAGTGCAATCGGTGGTGATTGTGAACCTAAGCAATTAATTTGCTCAATTGCAAACCGAAACCCTAATATTGAATATTGGTTATTAAGCCCAAATGATTTAGGTAAGTTTAGAGCAAAACAAAAACCTAAAGTAGCTTCATTATTTGGACCTCCACCTACTGATGATCCAGTAGTTCCTAATAATATTAAGGAGTTTCATTCAACTATGAAAGAGAGAAAGTCTACGGATGAAACTGTTGAAATTATTCAAGGTTTAGATTTAGATTTTATTTTCTTTTATACTGGTCCAACAAGTACCGTTAATATTCCAGAATATATTAATAAGAAAGATGGTACTGGTCAAGTTAAATCATTAGACTTCTTTAAGTATTATGCAGCTCCTATTATTAAATCGATGAATGAGTTGGAAAAGAAAGTTCCTATTGTAGGTTTACTTGTTGATAACCGATACGTTCTTGCATGTAAGGATTGGGGAATTAATAATAGACCAACTTATTACTTGGCACAAAATACCTTTACTAAAGAAGAACAATATTTCTGCAACCCACCATTAAGAGATGTTAAGACTATTACATCAACCTATGAATATTCCGGTATTGAAACAGTATTCTTATTAGATAAGAAAAGATATAATACTGATGAATTATTTAAAATGAAGAAGACTGATTCATTTATGATGCTACAGAATCAAGGTAAAGGATCAGGTGGAATGGACCGATGGAATCCAGTAAAAGAGTACATTGTAGATCAAAATATTGAAACTGATATTTATGGAAAATGGGACGATGAGATTAAGGAAAAATATCCTAAATGGTTTAAAGGTGAAACTAGGATTGAAACAATGACTGATGAACTACTTGGTACCAAATATACATTCTGTGTTCCTATTAAAGAAGGTATGGTCACTTCTAAATATGCGGAAATGTTGCATTATGGTATAATACCTTTCTTACACCCATCTTACGATACTGACTTTAATGTGTTTCCTGAAGGTCACTTCATTAGATGTAAATCACCAGAAGATCTTAAAAAGAAAATTGAATTCTTAAATGCAAACCCAGAGCATTATAAGAAATTATTTTACAATCTCCAAGAAAAGTATCTTAAAGATTCTTATTATACCGGAGAGCATGTAGATAACAAAATCTGGGAAGCTTATGAACTTGTAACAAAAACTGAAACAATAAATGTATAATTCCGAAACAAAAATCCTAGTCACCGGTGGTGCTGGGTTCGTTGGTACAAATTTTATTAACGATTTATTAAATAGAGGTCATAACCCTAAATGTATTGCCGTTATTGACAATATGGAACACGGTACTTATATACCAAAGGTACATGACCAAATAGAAAATTTTCATAAAGTAGATATTAGAAATCAATATGTAGAAAACATTATTCAAGAATTTGCTCCTGATTATGTTTATCACTTTGCAGGTTTAGTTTCTATTTATGACTGTCATGAAGATCCGTATGAAGCTGTTGATAATAATATTCTAGGTAGTATTAATGTAATGAATGGCTGTGTAAAGGCTAATGTAAAAAGAATCATTTTTAGCGAAACTTCTGCTGTGTATGAAAACTGTGAAATGCCAGAAGCTGGGTTTAATGAAACGCAATCAGATCCTACTACAATTTATTCTACAACAAAAGCATGCTTGGCATTATTAGCAGAATCATATCAGAGAACCAAAGGATTAAATTATACTGCATTAAGATACTTTAATGTTGCTGGGCCACTACAGGATTATAATAGAACTATACCTCCAGTGTTTGCCGGATTTATTTTAAGAATTAAAGGTAATCATAACCCTATTGTGTTTGGGGATTATATGAAGGCGAGAGATTATATTGATGTATCTGATGTTAATGCATTTCATATTCTTTGTATGGAAAATGAAGACACTGCAAACCAAACTTTTAATTTAGGAACTGGAAAAATGACAAATTTAATGGATCTTAAAAATATGATTGGGGAAATCATGGAAGTAGGTGAAGTACCTTTTGATCATTATGATCCAATTGCAGGTGAAGCTCTAAATATCAGAGGAGATATTTCTAAAGCTAAATCAATGGGATGGGAACCTAAAAAAGATATTAGAGATACTATTAAAGAAACTATTGTTTACTTAGAAGAAGAGATTAAACAAGGTACAATTGATCCTCTAACATTTATGGAAGATTTAGAAATTGAAAAAGTAAAAATATAAATATGGAAAAAGAGTTAAAATGGGGTACTATAATTCCACTTATTGGAGGTAGTGCAATAGGATGTAAAAAATCTGCAGGTAATGAGCCGGCATTTCATTTAAGTTATGATGCATTTGCCGCTAATGAAAGTCATATTGAAAAGTATTGGCCAGAAGTACCTATGTATAGATTAGACCACGAAGACTTAGATATACCTAAACAAACTTTTAATGAAGTTGACTATGTAAATTCAGTATGTCCTTGTGCAGGTTTATCACAATTAAATTCTGCAAAAGGTAGTGCAGCATCTCGAGGATCTGGTGCAACACAGAATCAATGGATGTATAATTCATCAGAGTATATTTTAGAAAATGTAAAGCCTAAAGTTCTTTGGGGTGAAAACGCGCCTGGTCTTTTTACTAAGATGGGGGAAGGTGTAGTTGATAGGCTAAAGGCTATTGGTGAAAAATACGGATATAGTTTTTCTTTAATTAAAACTAATACTGAATTGCATGGAATTCCACAAAGAAGAATGAGAACATTTTATTTCTTTTGGAATACACCAACCGTCCCTATGCTAAGCTGGAAGTTTAGAGAAAAGAAAAATCTTATTGATTATCTTAATGAAATACCAGAAGATGCTACACACCAAGATATGTTTATGGTAGAAGGTAAAGTTACAGATCATTTTAAACCTTATGAATATGTTTTAGAAAAAGAAGGTTTAACACATTCTGAATTCGCTGCTAAATTTAAAAAAGGTACTATTGCTCAATATTTAGAGAAAAATGAATTAATACCTGACTGTATTAAGTGGTTAGAGAAGCATTATCCAAAAAGAGGGTTTTCAAATAAAAAATCTACCAAGACTTTTATTGATATGTTAGAACATCAGCAATATAAAACAAGTCAAGGGTTAGGTTATTGGGATGCCTCACCACACTTCTTCCATGATTCATTCTCTGCTCTTATTGGTAGAAATATGTTTAATGGTGTTCATCCTATAGAAAATAGATATCTTAATGTAAGAGAGATGTTACATTTAATGGGCTTACCATTAGACTTCGGTATTGAAAATGCAAAGCAAGTAAATCACATTGCTCAAAATGTACCAGTAACTACTGCAATGGATATGGCCGATGAAGTAAAGAAATTTTGTAATGGAGAAGCTAAAATGACTAATTATACTTTTCTTAAACAAGATAATACAAACCATAAAATAATTGACTCTGTTGAAATCGGAGCAGAACCTAAAAAGAAGTATAAAGTAAAAAGTATAATTTAATTATGAAAGATAAGGCATTAGCAATAGGCGTTTCAAGCCTAGAGTTTACTAACATCTTATGTAGTTATTATCCTAGAGGAATTAAAGAAGAATTTGACATTTACCTGTTTGTGGATGATACCAAAATAGATTTAGATAAACTGCAAGGAATTTTTAATGAACATGATTTAGATATTTTTAAGAAGGCAAAAGTTATTATTTTAAATGACCTTTATGACTATTATATAGAAAAGCATGGCTATGAAGGTAAGTCAAAGGAATTTTTATTAAGTCATGGGTGTCTATTTAAAATCTTAATGCCTATTTATCTAAAGGAAAAATTTGGAGTTAAAAGAACTTTAGTATCAGATGATGATGTATTTATTTTAAATGACATTAGTTATATGTGGGATGAATATGAAGAGTTCGGTATTAAAAAGGAAAATTTATTTTACATTAGGAATAAAGATAAGTATGATGTAATGAATGCATTTAATGAAATCTTTGAAACTGATTTTACATTAGAGCAAATGAATGCCCTTTCAATCAATGCCGGTAATATCATATACGGTGAGGATCCTAAATTAGAATATTACTTTGAAAGATTTATGAAGCATCCTTTCATTCACCACCAATATTTTAATTTTACAGGATATACGAGTTGGACAGTAGAACAGAGATTCCATCATTTTAATATTCATAGGTATTTAGCCGAAGGTAGAAAGGTTAAATTTACTGAGAGCAAAGACTTAAGGTTAATGCAAAATAGAGATAAGATGATGAAAGCCGGTACACCACCTGATAAGTATCTTAAAGTAGTTGTACCATCTATTATTCATTATGCTATAGGTACAAAAAAACCATTATGGTTAAATGATTTTTTACCAGGATTAGAATGGAGATACGGTTTTACATATGAAGCTAAATATGAGCTTAAAGATATCTTATACAATAAAAATTGGCAACCACCATCATTTAAAAGTGTACAAAAAAATGGCTTTAATTTAAATAAAGATTTAAAAACAAATTCAGTATTTTAGCTTAAACTAAGTAACAATAATCAATATAATAATAAACAAATAATATTTTAAATGGAAACAAAAATCAACAAAATTGACGGTTATGAATTAAGTTCATTCGTTCGCAAATTACTTCCAATTGACAAATTCATCTTTATGAAAATCGCTAAAGAAGGTACAGTGTCTTCTGTATATTTTCCTGAGAGAGATGCCGTAAAATTGGTTAATACTCCAACATCTGATATCTTTGATGCTGATATATCTGACCCTGTTAAAGTAAGCTTTTACAACGGTACTAAAGTAATAGATGCATTAAGTCATTTTAACGGAGATGTACAAGGTCGTATTAAGTATACTGAATATGATGGTGAATTAATGGCAAGTGATTTTATTTTAGAAAATGAAGATCTTCAAATTAATTTGGCATGTACTGATCCATCATTATCATTTATGGAAATGAGTAAAGAAGAAACGGATAGAGCATTTGGTGTTGAATCTAAAATGTTTGATTTTGATTTACTTACAACGCACGTAGATAAAATGAAATCATTATTTAATTTAGATAAAGATGAGGATATCTTTACTCTCTATATTGGAGAAAAAGGAATTAATATTAAAGGTACTTCTTATGATGCTACATTATGTCACTCTTATGATTCAAATGTAGAAAAAGGTGCAAAGGTTGTAATTTACAAAAAGTATATCAATCTTTTAGATAAAGAAAATTACAAAGTAAGTGTATGTGAAAATAAAGTGGTGTTTAAATCTCTTGATACTAATACGCACTTAACTGTTGCTGTTGCTATAACAGACGAAGATTAATTTCTTATATGCTGACTGGAAAAATTGACATTGTATTACAAGGTCCTTATAATGATTATGTTGATGAGGTTGCCTTATATTACTTATCATTAAGCTTTGTCAATAACATAATTATTTCTCATCATACTACAGATACTAAAGAGAGATTAATTCATGACCAGATAAAATATATCACTACCGATAAAATTAAACCTATCGGTAGTGGTAATGAAAATTTACAAATCATATCTTCTTTGGCTGGTATAAAGGCTGCAACTACAACTTTTGTTGTAAAAATGAGGAATGACCAAAAGTATACTTTGGATTCTATGAAGGCTATGTATGACTTTTATAATCAAAACTCTGATAAAGAAGTTTCTTTTTTAGATGATTCATCTAAGCCATGTAATAGAATCTGTGTAGCTGGTAATTTTTCTCATTTACCATTTCATCCTAGAGATCATATTTTTTGGGGTAATAAAAATGACTTAATTGATTTATTCAGTTTACCTTTAGATGAATATGATATCTATCAAAGACTAGATAATCGTGATGATGATATAGTTGATGTTATTAATAAGAAAGGTGTTGATTGGATTTTAACTGATCCTATACATTCACCTTCCGAAATGGTAAAAAAGCACAACATCTCATGGATATTCTATGAGCACCCACCAGAAGAAAATTATAGTATGCCTTTAATAAGAACTGAGGCAAGAATAGCTTTAAATTATATAGCTAAATTTGATCCAAGAGTAAAGTTGTTTTTATCTAATCCTAAGGAATATGTACATGATGGTGCACCTAATTATTATGAAGCGTTAAACGTGAGTACTAATTTAACACCGAAGGTTTTTAAATCCTTTCCAAAAACCGGTATTGATTTATCATGCCCAAAAAATGGATGGACTAATTACCCATATGATCAACAATACAATCAATACGGAGAAAGATGGCATGAAGATAATGTTTAAACTAAGTATAACTTTACCATATAAAAATAAAAAATGACTGAGGAATTACAAAAAATTAACGAAGAAGCATCAAAGTTTTATAATTATGAACAGGCAGTTAAGTTAATGCTCAATTCAATTTACGGAGCATTTGGTAATCCTTATTTTTATTTCTTTAATGTTGATATTGCAGAAACTATTACTTTACAAGGTAAGGATGCAATTCTTTATACCGAAAATTTAGTTAACAAATATTTTAAGGAATATTGGCATAAAGATACTGCTGCTCATCAAGCCATGGGAATTACCGTTACCGGTAAAATTGAAAAGCCCGTAGGTATTTACATTGATACTGATTCTGTATATGTAAAGTTTGAGGAATTAATTAAAAAATGCGAGGGATGGGAAGGCGATGAAAAGGAATTTATTTTAAAGTTATATGAAGTAAGACTTAAATCTTATATAGAAAAAATTCTACAAGTATATGCTGATAATAATAATGCTGAAAACTTTTTATCTTTTGAATTAGAAAGTATAGCAAAAAATGCGATATGGCTCGCCAAGAAAAAGTATATGCAAAATATTGTTTGGAAAGATCCGGATATTCATTATGATGATCTTTCTAAAATTAGTTCTAAAGGTTTTGAAATCATACAGTCATCTACTCCAATTTTTGCTAGAGAAAAACTTAAAGAATTGCTAACTTATATCTTTTCAGTTAGTGAATTAGATATGGGAGCTTTTGCTGCATTACTTAAGGATATAAAAAGACAATTTAGATTAGCCAACGTAGATCAAATATGTTTCTCAAGAAAGGTAAATAATTATCAGAAATATATTGTTAATGATTATGAGGCTTTTGAAATTGCATCAAAGTGTCCTATTGGTGTAAGGTCTGCAGGTTATCATAATTACCTTTTAAATAATTCTGGTCTTAAAGGAAAATATCAACCATTAGGAAATGGAGAAAAATGTAAAATGTATTTCTCCACTGATAATTCTTGCGATGTATTTGCATTTGCGCCAGGTGATTATCCTTACGAGTTTGCACCTAAGATAGATTATGATAGGCAATTCGAAAAAACAATATTAGATCCAATAAATCGAGTAGTTACTGCAATGGGCTTTAAGTCTTTTAATAGAAATTTGATTTATACAACCAGCTTATTTTAAAAAAATAATAATATATGGAAAAGAGATTAGAAAATCTAAAAGAACAAACAGGTATAAAAAATATATGCAAATTAGCCCTTGATGCAGGTGGTGATATTAGCCCTCTTATTATACCTTCATCACAAACCGGCGGCGATGGTTTAACTAATGGTACTATACTTAAAGTTGATGGTAAATGGTTAATGAATATCAGAAGAGTTGCTTATGCATTATTTCATTCTGAAAATAATCAAAAGTTTCATTCACCTTGGGGTCCTCTTGTTTATTTTAATCCTGAAGATGACATTACATTAACCACTACTAATTACATGTGTGAAGTTAATCCAGATAATTTAGAATTACTTAAATGGTCAAAAACTGATACGAGTAAATTAGACGTGAAACCTATATGGGAATTTGTTGGTCATGAGGATGTTAGATTAGCGCATTGGGACAATATTTTATATCAAACCGGTGTGCGTAGAGATACCACACCTAACGGTGAAGGAAGGATGGAACTATCAACAGTAGAAAAATCTGAGCCTTTTAATTGGAAAGAGGTTGAGCGACAAAGATTATCTACACCAGACGGTAAGGCAAATAATCAAGGAGGTAGCTATTGTGAAAAGAATTGGATGCCTATTAATGATATGCCTTACCATTATGTTAAATGGTGTATACCTACAGAAATAGTTAAGGTAAATCCTAATGACGGTTCTGTTGAACAGGTTGCATTAATAGATCAACCTAACTTTAATCCACCTAGAGATATAAGAGGATCCTCCAATGTCATTAGATATAAAGATATGTGGGTTGCTATAATTCATGAATGCGATTTATGGTATGATATAGATGGAAAGAAAGATGCAGTTTACCATCATAGAATATTATGTTGGGATAATGATTGGAATTTAATTAAGACTAGTGAAACTTTTAACTTTATGACAGGGCAGGTAGAGTTTACGTGTGGTTTGGCATTAGATGGTGATAACTTTTTAATCCCGTTCGGTTTCCAGGACCATACTTCATTCTTATTAAAATTACCAACATCGGTATTTGATTTTTTAATTGAAGATGATATTATACATACCGAGATTAATAAAGATAATCATAAAGATACAGTTATTACAAGATTTATTAAAGACCCTCATAATGGTAAGCTTGCCTTTGATGTGGCAGAATGGTATTTTAAACAAGGGCAGTATGCATCTGCTTTAGGTTTTTATTCAAGGTGTGCAGAATATTCAACTGATGATAATTTAATTTACCAAGCAGTATATATGTTAGCCGGTAGTTTATCTGCAATGAAACGTCGAGATAATGCCGAAGAGCTTATGTATCTTAAAACCATAGAATTAGATAAAGATAGGCCTGAGGCTTATTTAGCATTATCAAGATGGTACTCATGGAGAAATGATCCAAATAAAGCTTTCTATTTTGCAAGTATGGGCTGTAAGTGTACAAAGAAAAATATGCCAGTATCTTCAAGTTTAGGTTATAATGAAGATGAACTACAATTACAGAGAGTTTTATTTTCTAGCTTTGATGGCAAATATGACGAAAAGAAAAAATTACTACAAAGAGCAGTTAATGATGGTTTAGATTACCCATGGGTTAAATACCATGCAGATAAGTGGAACATAAAAAAGAATAATTAAACAAACCTCAGATTTTCTATATAATAATAAAATAAAAACAAACATGGCAAAAGAATTTTCATTCGCAGATTTAAATAAAGAAATGTCAAAACACTCCACTTATGGGGAGACATTAGACAAATCAACTATTTCAGAAATAGATCATTATATACCAACCGGTAATTGGCACCTTAACGCATGTTTAACCGGTTCTTTATTTGGTGGTTATCCTAATAATAGAGCAGTTGCATTAGCCGGCCCTTCTGGTACAGGTAAAACTTATCTTATCTTAAATGCAATTAAACAAGCACAGGCACAAGGTTATAGTATCGTATTTTATGATTCTGAAAATGCTGTAGATAAAACTCTAGTAGAGAAATTCGGTATTGATCCAACAAAATTCCGTTATGAGCCATGTAATACGGTTCAAGAATTTAGAACTTCAGTAACTGCAATTACTGATGTATTAATTGAACAAAAGTCAAAAGGAATAGCTTTACCTAAAATTATGGTAGTGTTAGATTCTGCAGGTAACTTGGCAACTCAAAAAGAAATTGATGATGCTAAAACCGGTAGCAGTAAGGCAGATATGACAAGAGCCAAACTTCTTAAATCTACCTTCCGAATCATTATGACCCAATTCGGAATTTGTAAAATACCTTTCTTATTTACAAATCATACTTACCAAACACAAGATTTATTCTCAAGGCAAGTAGGAGGTGGTGGTACTGGTCCTGAGTATGCTGCTTCTATTATCTTATTTTTAGGTAAAGCAAAACTTAAAGAAGGTATAGAACAAACTGGTATCATTGTAACTGCAAAGCCTAATAAAAATAGATTTGCAAAACCGACTAATATTAAATTCCATATTTCCTTTAATAAAGGTATGAATCCTTATATTGGATTAGAAGAGTATATTAGCTGGGATGCATGCGGTGTTGAAAGAGGGAGATTTATTAATGCAAATGCTTTTAATAAATTAACTGATCCAGGTAAAGCTGAATGTAGAGAGCATACTTACGAAAAGGATGGTAAAGAAATTACTGTTTATTTTCAACCAGCTGCAACGGCTAGAAAGATTTGTGTAAAGCATCTTAATGATACTGTTGATCTTAATCAATTATTTACACCTGAAGTTTTAACTGAAGATGTACTCAAGGCATTAGAACCTATCGTTGCTGCTAAATTTAAATACGGCGAAGAAATTGATGTTGAGAACTTAACCGAAATGCTAGAAGCCGATGTTACCGAAAACTCTTAATACTGCAAAACTTAAAGTAAAGCACGTATTAGGAAATCATACAACATTACCAAGCTATCCAGATGCTGAAGATATCATATATGAACTAATACGAGATTATTGTGGAAAGGTTGCACAAGAAATTAAATTTACTAATGTATCCTTAAAGAAAAAATATAGCCTAGATGATGAAAGGGCTAATGCAATAATTATGAAACTTAGAAATGATAAAATTATTAAAGTATCATTATCTAATTCTGCTTATACTACATATGAAGTCATCACAAACCCTTATGAGTAAACTAAATATAGTTTTTGCTATATAAAAATAAACAAAGATGAATTCCAGTACAGATCACGAAAAAATATTTTTTAATTACTTTCTTAAGAAACCGCATTATCTAAAAAGTACTGGTCCAGGTTTCTTTTCTAACAGTGATTTAGATCATATAGCAAAATTATCAAAAAAGTTTTATACTGATTTTGGTGAAAGCCCTTCAAGAGAACAGATGAAGGCTCTTATTAAAGATGATCCTAATGAAATTCCTGATAGTATAGTATCAAGTGTTTATGATATTAACATTAATGAATATGACCAGGATTGGTTAAAAAGAACTGGTGAATCATGGGTTAAATGGAAGCATTTTGATAAACAACTAGTAAGAACAATTGAATATGTAAAAACTCAAGATGTATCTCCAGAAAATGTTGAGGATGTAGTAACTCGTGCTATTGGTATGATCTCAACAGAAGGATCGCTAAACTTTGATACAGATATTGGATTAGACTTTTTTAAACCAGAAGACCATGTACAGAGAACATCAAAGAAAATAGAAACCGGTTGGTCATTTATAGATAATGTATCAGGTGGAGGTTATGATACTAAATCTTTAATAGTTTATGCAGGTGAACAAAACATTGGTAAATCTATTTGGTTAGCAAATGATGCAGCCAACTTTGTTAGGATGGGTCATAATGTTGTTTTTATTACAGCTGAGATGTCAGCACAAAAGGTTCTTAAAAGAATTGGATCTAATTTATTAAGTATACCTATGCCACAGTATGATGAAAAAACTGGCAATAGAGATTTTATGAAAAGGCGCCTTGAAAAAATATCCAGAGGATTACTACCACCAGGTAAACTTTTCGTAAAGGAAATGCCAACATCACAAGGTACTGTTTTAGATATAGAAGCATACTTAAAAGATTTAGAAGAAGCACAAGATCATAAAGTAAATGTATTAGTTGTTGATTATATTAATATTCTTGCAAATTATAGAAATCCTAATACTGAAAATACTTATATGAAAATAAAACAAATTGCTGAAGATCTCAGAGCATTGGCTGTTAAAAGAGATATGTTAGTAATTTCAGCCACACAGATTAACCGTGGTGCATGGGATGCTACGGAAGTAAGAATGGAAAACATTGCTGAATCTGCTGGTCTTGCACATACTGCTGATGTTATGTATGCGCTGATACAGGATTCAATGATGCATGCAAATAGAGAATACTGGTTAAAGGTATTAAAAATTAGAGACGGTCAAGGTAAGGGTACTCGATGTAGATTTAATATTGATTATGATCACATGAGACTTACTGAAACTGATGATATAAATTAAATAAAAAAATATGTGGGGTAAAAAGAAAAAACCAAAATTAGACGAGAATGGAAAACCTATTCCAGTTAAGTTAGCTGACAAAGATAAAATTTTTAATAATACATACGGTGATCAAGATGTAACCGAAAATAAAGTTAACTTTACAGTTGCTGCTACTTACGGTGATAGCATGGATCCAGATGATAGGATGCATTATGAATTACTAATTAAGAAAATAGATAAAATAATTAAGGGGAGTGAATACGAACATTTAAATGAAGCAACACCAGAAGGCGTTATTAAAAAATTAAATAAGGTTCAGATTAATCGTGTCTATTCTCATATTATAGAAAAGATAGGTGACGGTTATACAAGAGTTGATTTGTTCAGTGTCATATCAGATTATTTTGATGTATTTCCTAATAAATTTTATAATTCACTTTCCAACAAATTTAAAGATGAACTTATTAAAGAATTAGATGATAAGTATAATATCCTAGAAAAAAGAAAAATCCGAAAATTATTTTAATATGGCAAGAGTTTGGATGGTGAGTGATTCGCATTTAGGATGTAGATCAAATTCTGTATTATGGCTTAATATTATTGAAGATTACTTTTTTAACTTTTTTATTCCTTTGGTAAAAAAAGAATATAAAGAAGGTGATGTTCTTTATCATTTAGGTGATGTATTTGATAATCGACAAAGTGTCAATTTAGCAGCACAAGATTTAGCAATTAGAGTATTTGAAGAATTAGGAAAAATATTTCCAGATGTGCATATCATTGTAGGTAATCATGATATCATGAGAAAAAACTCAAATGAAATTGCATCTGTTGATTGTTTAAAATATATTCCTAATGTTACGGTACATAAAGAACCTAAGATTTTACAGTATGGAAAAACTAAATGTTTACTGATGCCTTGGAGAAGAGATCATAAACATGAAAAGGAAACATTAGATTCAATAAAGGAAAAAATTGATTATATGTTTTGTCATACTGAAACAAGAGGTGTTCAAACTAGCCCAAGTACAAAACATTTACATGAAGGTGGTAATGAAGTAGGCATCTTTAAAAGATTTAAAAGAGTATACTCTGGTCATATTCACTATAGGCAAGATAAGCAGAATTTTGTTTTAGTAGGTAATCCTTATCAAATGACCAGATCTGATAGAGGTAATCAAAAAGGTATATACTTATTAGATTTAGATACAGGTAAGCACCAATTCTTTATGAATAAAAGGAGTCCAGAATTTATAAGGTATTATATTAATGATATCTTAGAGATGCGTATGGAGGATATAAAGAAAGAAATTAAGGATAATTTTGTAGATGTTTTTATACCATCAAATGTATTAGGAAAGTATAATATTAATATGTTTATGGATTATCTTGATGGTGTTGCTAGAAAATTAGAGCCTAGAATTTATGATGAAGAAAATCCTTATGATAGAGAAGATGGTGAAATGTCTGATTTTAACGGAGAACTTAATCTAATGAATATTGCTGCTGAATATATTAATTCATTAGAATATGAAGAGGATTTAAAAGATAGGCTAAAGACGTCGGTACAAGAATTATATAAAAGAACATTATCACCTAACTATGAAGATTAAAAAGGTAGAATTTAAAAACTTTGCAAGTTACGGAAACCGAACACAGGTAATAGAATTTGATAAAGATAAAAGTGATCTTTATTTAGTTCTTGGTGGAAATGGTGCAGGTAAGAGTACTCTTGCTAAAGTAATTACATATTTATGTTATGGTAAAGTAGAAGGTTCCACTTTAAAAGATTTACCTAACAGAGTAAACGGTGCTCTTTGGGGTAGGATAGAATTAGAATCTAAAAATAATACCGTTGAAATAGAAAGAGGAATTAATCCAGGTATTTTTAACGTAAAAATAAATGGTTCTGAATATGATGTTGCAGGTAAAGTAAACCTTCAGGATTTTTTAGAAACTGAAATTTATGAAATACCATATCATGTATTTAAGAATGTAATTATTTTATCCGTAAATGATTTTAAGTCTTTTATAACAATGTCTCCGTATGATAAGAAAAGAATTATTGATAAGATATTTGGATTTTCTATCATTAATGAAATGGCAGAGTCTGTAAAGGAAAAGAGAAGATCTATAATTGAAGAAATTAGAACATATGAAGACGAGATCCGAACTCTTAATGAATCTATAGAATCCGTTATAGAAAAGATAACACAATTTGAAAAGGTAAGCAAAAGTAAAGATGCTGAAAAGATAAAAATACTTAAAGAAAAGTTAGTAGAATTAAACGGTAATAGAAAGAAATTAAAAGACTTAACAGCATCTACAAAACTCAACCTAGAAAAATTAGATGAAGATTCTAGAAAAAAGAATAACCAAAGATCATCACTAAATAATAAAATCAATACAGTTAAGAAGGAGCTTAAGCTTTATGAAAACAATGCATGCCCTACATGTACAGCTCCTCTTAACTCTGATTTTCATTTAGATATAAAAAAGGAAAAGGAAGAAAAGTTAGATTCTCTATTTACTGAATGGAATCAGATAAAGGTTGATGCTGAAAAGGCTGAAGCTGATTTAACAGACTTAAGACAAAAAGGTAGAAAGATCCACGTCAAAGTTGGTCAATTAGAAACACAGATGGAAGCCATTAAAGATAAGTTAATTGAAATGGCTGATAAAGATGAATCAGAATCATCAACACATCTCAAACAATTGGTCAAGGATTTTAAAGTTCGTAAAGATGATAAAACTACTGGTAAGCTTAAGAGCGAAGGCGAAGATTATTATTTAACCATCTTGGAAAATATAATGGGCGAAAATGGGATTAAGAATTTAGCAGTAAGATCTATACTCCCTTCTTTTAACAATCATATTCTTTTAATGGGAAGAGAAATGGGCATACCTTTCGGTATTAGATTTAATGAAAAGTTTTATTGTTCTCTTCATCATTTAGGAACTGAGATTAGTCCTAAGACATTAAGCACGGGTGAAAAGAAAAAAGTTGATTTTGTAATTATCATGGCATTAATAAAAATGATTAAAGTTAGGTTCCCTTCTCTTAATATTTTATTCCTAGATGAAATCTTCTCTTCTATTGACTCTGATGGTGTCCACCATATAATTAATATACTTCATAATACTATTCAAGATATAGGCCTTAATACCTTTGTTATCAACCATACAGTTTTACCGAGTGAATATTTTGATAAAAAGATTGAAATAACAAAAGACGGTGGCTTTAGTGAATTTAACATTGAATCTATTGGATAAATAGAATATAAACAAAGTCTAATAAATGTCAGCATATAATCAAGAATTTAATAAAGATAATACTATCCTCAGATACTTAGTAGTAGGTATGCTTGCTGAGTTAAGTAAAAAGGTTTATTATTATAACCAGGTAGATGAGGATACTCTAAAGAAAATTGAAGTACCTTTCTTTTATTCAGTTTCCGGAAACGAAAGATTTCTTTTAGATAATTTTATGTTTGATGCTGAAAAGGCAGGTAAAGCTATTGGTGATTATGAAGTAGTTCCTAGAGGTATTATTCAAATGAATTCAATGTCTATTAATGCAGATGAACAAACTAATAAATTTACAAGAGCAGAATTTGTTAGAGAATGGGAAGGTGTATTAAAAACCTTTTCTTTAATGACAAATTTTTTACCTGTAACTATAGGATTCGGCGTTACTGTAATATGTTCTAATAATTTAGAAATGTTAAAGGTTACCGATTCTATTATGAGTAAGTTATATAAAGGTACCTTATTTAATGTTGATTTAGGAATGTTTAGGGTTAACGCATCAATGTCAGTTCCTGAAGATTTTTCACAAGAAAGATTATTTGAATGGGGATTAAATGATAAAAAAGAATTCCAGGTTACTTTTGATATGGAATTAAAATCATTTATGCCAGTGTTTGAGAGTGGTATATTATTAGCTGAAATTGATTATATCACCAGAGAAGCTATAAAATCTAATCCAAATGCTAATGGTATCGGTCAATTAAGATCTGATAGTAACGGTAATTTAGGAATCTATTTTGGTGGTGTATTTCAGGAATTTAAATTTACTGATGATAATTTAAGAGTTGCTCCAAATACAACGGTTATGAGTAATGAATCATATAACAATACATCAAGTAAAGAAGTAGGTGGTCCTTATGATGAAAGAAGTATTGATACATCACAAAAAACAAAGGAAAGTGAACCAAGTAGGGTTTACAGAAATGCTAATGATGACGAGGGATAATTAACTCTAAGATCTTAGAATATATAAAACAAATCAAATTCTATAATATGGAAAAAGTTATTAAAGAAGGACAAACTCAGGTTTACTCAGGTGGTTCAATAGACCGTCAATATGGTGTTAACACTGATGCTCCTTACCTTAATATGCCACCTCAGCAATTAATTGATATTGTTGGTGTTTTATTTGCCCAGAGTGGAAAAACAAAACTAGATGGTAAAAACGGTAAGGTTGTTGAAAGTGGACCGATGACAGATTCACAAGTACTTGCAATTCTTGTAGGTATGGGAACTCCTCAACAATTAGCAATGAGTGCAATTAATGCCTTCAAAGGAAATCAAACAGAAATTACAGAAAATAATAATAAACAAAAAAATCATAACGAAATGAAATTTACAATTGCTGAACTGCACGAAAATGTTATGAAGAGCATTGATGCATTAAAGGAAATGAATTCGGATAATTCCAGAGTTTCTTATTCTGCTAAAAATGCACTTGACATTTTAGAAGAATCTTTAAAGGCATTCCCAATGAGATTCAAAAACGAAGAAACTGAAGTTATCAGTGAAGAAATAGAAAACAGTGTTAATCCTATGTTGAAATTTAACATTGCTAAACATCTTCACAAAAGCTTAGCCTCTTCAGATTGGTTAAATCCAATCACAGAACTAAGAGCTTATATTACTGGAGCTTATAATGATACTAAATGGTCATTCAGAGTATCTGAAGCGATCGCTCGTACACAAACACAAAAAGGTAAAATGTATGAAGGATTAGTAAATGACCTAGAAGGTTTATTAAATGAATCTTCTGATTCTATTAAATCTAAGTTTTCTGCAATTGCTGCAAAGAACCCATGGTCAATGGATTGTAAAGCTATTCTTAATGAAATGAAAGCAGAAGATAATAAAGCTGTATCAAACAGTGGTGGTAATATTTCTACTATTCTTTCACCAGTTTTAGAATCTGAAAAAGGATTAACATTCCACTTACATGGAAAGAATTATAATTTTGATGGAAAAACAATTACTGAAGCCGATGTTAAAGATGCTAGATTCTTTGATGTATTAGAAGGATTAGGAATGTTTAAGAATATGAATAATACTTTAGTTACTTTTGGTGAAGGTAATGATAGAACTTTAGAATTTAATTTAACTGAAGGTACTATTAAGTTAGGAAAGACTGATTTATCAAATGCTAGTATAATTGAATTAAAAGAATCTTTAATGGCTCTTAACTTTTTCGGTTATAGAAATCAATGGAAAATAGATAAAGTATGTAAATTCTTTGAATCTGTTGATCTTCTTGCTGAAATGGATAATTTTACAAATATTACTTCAACCGAATTTGATAATTTATTTTTAACTATGATAGGTGTAAATGAAGGAATTTATGTAAATAAAGTTAATTCTGCAATGCACTTAAATGAAATGGTATTTGTACCTTCTGCAACTGAAGCTGTTAAATTAGTAAAAGAATTTATTAATTATGATGCTTCTCCAATTCTTTCAGAAAGATTAATTGCTGAAAATGATGAAGCTGCTAAAGTTGAAAAAGAAAGATCTGATATCTCTGATAAAATATCATTCCTAGAAGAAAAGAAAGCTAAAGTTAAAGAAGCTATTAATAAGCTTGGTGAAACTGAAGAACTTACTGAAGCTATGAATTTATTAGAAGAAGAAATTTCTAAGTTTGAAAAATCTTTACAAGAAACATATGACAGAGTTGTATTAGGTGGTAATAAAGGCGATAAGTCTAAAACTCATGACGGCGAAGATTATGAAGATGAAGATGAAAAGAAAGAAGAAGCAGTAACAGAAAAAAAAAGTCGTAACGATTATTTAAACGACGGATTTGTTGAAGCTGAAATTAATAAGAACGGAAATGGTCTTAGAAAAGGTCAAGAAGTTATGGTAAGTGCTGAAGATTATACTTCTTTAGGCGATGATGATTCTTTAGAATGTATTGATCCAAAAAATGGAAAAACTACAATCTGTCCTAAAGGTCAACTTAACGTTAAGATTTAAGAAACCTCCCATATTATAAAAGCCGGTAGTAATAATAAACTATCGGCTTTTTTTGTATATAATAATAAATAAAACATTTATGAAATGGCAAGAAAAAGAAATTACTTAAATAATAGAGATCTCCTGGAACAAATAATTTTATCTAAAGAACAGGATGAACTTACACCAAAGGCATTAGAATTTCTAATGTTATTAGCAGATAAATGTTCTAGAAAATTATCATATGCAAATCCTGATGATAGACAAGATTGTATAGCATCTGCTTACATGGATTTATTTAAATATTGGAGAAATTTTAATCCTGAGAAAAGTACTAATGCATTTGCTTATTTTACTGAAATAGCAAAAAGAGGATTTGCTAAAGGTTGGAATAAACTTCATCCTAGAAAATATGCCGGTACTGTTTCAATTAACGGTAGCGCTGATAGCGACGGTATTTATACAATATAATATTAAATGGGCATTAAAAAAGTAAAACCTACTTCTAAGTCTGGATTTAAGCAAGGGTATTATAATCCTACTAATCCACGAAAGTATATTGGGGAGCATCCAATTATATACAGAAGTAGTTGGGAAAGAAAGTTTTGCCACTGGTGTGATCATAATGAAGAAGTAATAAAATGGGCATCTGAACCTTTCTCTGTAAAATACTTTAATATGTTAGATAAAAAGTTTCATAATTATTATCCGGATTTTTATATGAAAATGGATAAAGGTGGTATAATGGAAGAATTTGTAGTAGAGATAAAACCTAAAGCACAATTACAAAAACCTAAAGCACCAAAAAGAAAAACAGCAAAGGCTTTAAAAAACTTTCAACATGGATACGAAACTTATGTAAGAAACCTTTGTAAAACTGAAGCATTAAATAAAATGGCAAAGTTAAGAAATTTTAAAGTAATGCTATTAACAGAAGACTCAAAATTATTCTAATGGCAATAATAGGATCCTTTCAAGAAGACTTAGATATTTACCTTGCAGATTATAAAGGTAGAAGTGGAGCATCTAAACAGTCTGATAAAGAATTAAAAAATATAGGGAGTGCGGCAAAAGGTATTTTAGATAATGGAAAAATGTATTCTTTTGAATATTTTACTCCAGCTGAAACATTCTATGATACATACCCTTTAGTTTTAGGATTAGGTAAAAGTGATAATGATCACCAACTTGGCGTTAATCTTCATTATATTCCTTATGATGCTAGACTACCATTTCTTTCAGATGTAATTAAATCATTTAAGAATACTATATCATCTGCAATAAATAAATCTCCAGGTAATCCTGCTGCTCAACCTAGATTAAGTGAATTTACATATGAAAATTTAAAAAAGTCTTTAGGAAGAAAGTATAATCTTACGTATGCTATTAGGCAATATAGATTAGATAGAATAAGAAAACAGAGGATGTTAGGATATGAGGATTGGTATATAGGTGCCGTTAACAATCAAAATCATTTCTTTGGTGGAAATATAAATGAGGCACAAGCATTATATTACAAGAATATATAAACAATAAAAGATAAAACAATATGGCAGGTTTTACTGATAGAAGAGGACCCTTAAGTACAGGCAATCCAGTAAGGAAGATTTTAAAGGATCTTTCTAATTTAGGCATGGCTTACGATGATATGATTATTCGTAATTCACGAGCGGTTGGGTTTACGGAAAATCAAATGGGTTATACCTTTAATCCAATGGGCTCTGATGCCGATGATATGTACAGCGCATTTGCTGCACTATCTTTAACGGATACTACAATGAAAAAGAATATCTCTATTTTTGATAGGGATTATGAAAGAAAGAGAGACCAGCTTAGAGAATACGCAGTACAGGATGAGATAGAAGATATCTTAGATGTAATTACCGATGAGGCAATTGTATTTGATGAATCTAATTTTATGGCATATGCTGATTTTCACGGTCATATTGCAAGTTCTATCGAAGATGAAATAGATGATGTATATAATAACCTTTATAATTACTTTGGCTTTAATGATTCGGTACAGCCTTGGAATTATTTTAGAAAATGGTTAGTTGATGGATTCCTTGCATTTGAAATAGTATATAATGATAAACAAACAGAGATTATTGGGTTTAAAGAATTGGATCCTATTTCCTTAATGCCTGGTATTGATACTGACACTGGAAAGAAGCAGTGGGTACAATATAAAGGGCAAGGTGCTAAAGAGAGAAAGTTATGGGATTCTCAAATTATATACCTTTCTTATTCACAAGTTAATTCCCCAATGAGAATATCTTATGTCGAGAGATTAATAAGATCATTTAATCTTTTAAGAATTATGGAAACTACTAGAATTATCTGGGCTGTTTCTAATGCTTCATTTAAAACTCAATTTATTATACCAGTTGGTGGTAAATCTAAAACTAGAGCAAAGCAATCACTTGCACAGTTAATGAATTCATATAGAGAGGTTGTAGATTTTAACCAAGAAAGTGGTGAAATTGTAACTAACGGAAAACCAATGATGCCGTTTAATAAAGAGTATTGGTTACCTTCAAAAGACGGTGAATCACCAGAGATTAGTACAATCGGTGGAGATGGTCCTGACTTAGGAGATACTGAATCTCTAAAGTATTTTGCTGATAGACTAAAAATGGCTTCTAAAATTCCTTTCTCAAGATTTGATAAAGAAGGAGGTAATACATATGATATGGATGCCAGTGGAATGTTAAGAGATGAAATTAAATTTTCTAAATTTGTTGATCGTTTAAGATCAATATTTCAGGAAATATTAGTTAAGCCTATGTATCTTCAGATGTGCCTTAACCATCCTGAATTAAAAAATGATGTTTCATTTAAATCAGGACTAGGACTTAATTTTGTTAAAGATAATGTCTTTGAGGAAATGAAAGAAATGGAATTACAGACTAAGCGAGTTGATTTTATCGGTAACCTAAAAACTCAGTTGAGTACTATGACAGCAGAAATGGAGGAAATTCCATACTTCGATTTAGGATTCTTGGTTAAGAGATATGGTGGCTTTACTCGTGAAGATTTAAAGGCTAATGCTAGAGCTAAAGAAAGAGCTGATTTAGAGAAAGAAGGGTATTCTGAAAAGGATATAGAAATGATCCTTTTAGGTGCTGATAAAGCAGATTTTAAACCAGAAAAGAAAGAAGGTGCAGCTGATGAGGATCCATTAGCAGACCTCTAACAAAAACCTTACAGAGATTGTAATATATAAATCAAATAACTACTAGAAAATGTCAGGAAAAAAATTATTAATTCTTGAAAGACAAAAATCAAATTTAGATATAACAACCGGCGATGACGGATCTGTTGTACTAGAAGGTGTATTTACCGAATTTGATGTTAAGAACAAGAATAACCGAATTTATGAGGAGAAAGAAGTAATGCCTCACATTAATGAATTACAAGAAAAGGTTAAGACCAATAAACTTCTAGGTGAATTAGACCATCCTAAAGATTTTGATGTTAGTTTGGCTAATGTCTCTCACGTTGTTGAATCTTTAGATTATGATAAAGAAAAGAAGCAGGTTATTGGAAAAATAAGATTACTGAATACCTCTAAAGGAAAAGAAGCACAAGCACTTATTAAGGACGGTATTCCTTTACATATTTCAAGCAGAGCTGCTGGTACAGTAGATGAAAATGGTAAAGTTAAAATTAAAAAGTTTTTTACTTATGACTTGGTTGCAGATCCTGGCTTTGAAAATGCTGAGTTATCAAGAGTAAATGAATCTTTTGGTTTAAGTAATGATGATGGTATATTAATCTACGAAATGGAAGAAACTGAAAATAACGATAATAAAAAAGATCTAACGATGGAAAATAATAATTTTGTAACTGTTGAAGATTTTCAAAAGTATACTGAATATGTATCAGGTGTTCTTAGTAATGTTAAAGAATCTACTAATTCTAATAATGATGAGGTAATGGAAAAACTTATTAAGTATACCGAGCACATTGCAGAGAAAGTGAATCAGGTTACTGATTATGCTGAATACTTATCAGAGAATCTTGATAAAAACATTTCATACTCTGACTACTTAGCAGAGAATGTAAATTCAATTAAAGACTATGCGTCTTATTTAGCTGAAGAACTAGATGGAAGTATTCAATATGCTGAACATGTAGCTGAAATGGCTGACAAAGGAATTCAATATTCTAACTATGTTGCTGAAAACTTAGAGAAGAGTATTGACTATTCTGAATACGTTGCTGAAAAGGTTGACCAGAATATTGCTTATTCTGAATATCTTGGTGAAAATGTAGATAAGAGCATTAAGTATGCTGAGTATATTGCTGAAAATGTAAACACTCCTAATGCTGAATCTATTAATGAAGGTACTGTTAATGAATATGGTATGAAGGAAGGTTCTATGCCAACAATGGAAGAAGTTTCTAAATGTATGGATGAAGGAATGACTTATGAACAAGTTTGTGAAAAGTATCCTGATGCTGATAAAGCAAAATTAAAAGAAATGTGTGAATCATGTGGTAAAACTCATGAGACTGTAGATTATAAAAATTCTATTGAAGAAAAATTAGAAAAGTTAATTGCAGCTGCTGAGGTTAAGAATGTATCTGAAATGCACTTTATGAATTTCTTAGGAGAATCTAAAAAGAATGAATTTAATTCTTTATCTACAGAGAAGCAAGCTATGATTGTAGAATCAATGAATGCTAAACCAATTATGTCAACTATACAGGCTGAAAATGTTTGGGAATCTAATTTTATTGAAAAGAAAAGAGGATTAGATGTTGTTACTGATATGCCAGAAAAATTCAAAGAAAAATGGAATAACCTTTCTGAAGCAAGACAAAGTCAAATTATTTCGGAATCTAGGTTCCACCCTGTAAATAATCAATATGGAATTAATAACTTCTGGTCAACTAGAGATCTAAGGGATACTCAAATTGTAACAGAATCTATTAACGAAAGTAAAACTGCTGCTGAGGCCGCGAATACAAAAGAGCCATTAGTAAATGAATCTTTTAAAAACGACTTAGTAAACAAAATGAAATTCAGATTAAATAGATAATCATTTAATCTAAAAGATATTAATCGAATGGTTAAGAAGAAAAGAACCGAGGCGATTAAATAAACGGAATTGAAAGATTCCACAAAAATGCGAAAAATAATTTTTTAAAAATGTACGCAAATCAATTAATCAACGAGGCTGAGGTTCAAAAGACCTGGGGCCCTATCATTGAGGAAAGTACTGGTATTACTGAAAAGTCTAAGTTATCTTGGATGTCTAAGTACTGTCACTACCACAATCTTAATGAGAGTGTATATAATACTGTACACTTAAATCCAAACATGAATGTTCAAGGTATGGGTGCAACTGCTTTCCCAAGCGATCCTACTACAATGAACAACTTCAACGGTAATATGACTGCCGGTTCTGGAGATAGACCATTCTCTTTGTTGCCACTTGCTATGCAGGTTGCTGCTCAGACTGTAGGTTTAGACTTAGTACCAGTTGTACCAATGCAAGGTCCTATGGGAGTATTAACTTACCTAGACTTCGTATATGGTGGAGGTAGAACTACCGATGCAGGTGGAAAAGTAACTGATTCTGCTCCATTACTAATTAAAGCTGATTTAACTTTAGCTTCAGGTGTAGCTGCATTAGCAGTTAACCAATTAGTATATGCTGCTTCAACTGCTGCTAACAATGCTGCTTACGAATTAACTTACGTAGGTAAATCTAGAATCGATGGTTACTCAATCTTCCGTGTAAGAGGTAATGGTGTTGCTACTGATACTAACTTTGCTCAAGGTGAAGAAGGTTACGAAGCAATTTATGAAGCTGTTAAAGGTGGTGTAGATTTCTATTCTGATATCGCTACTGCAGCAGTTATCGGTGCATGGGGTGATACTCCTGAATATGTAAAAGCTTTAGAGGACCATATTACTGGTTTCTCAGGTAATGCATTTGAGGATAACAACCCACTACCTGGTGCTACGAACGTTCCTGGATTCTTAACTGAGTCTATTGACGGAACTGATCCTTACCAAAGAGGTGTTGGAGAATCAACTCCAGACAATATCATGGGACTAAGCTTATTCAACAAGTCTGTTGCTGCTAAAACTTACCAAGTTGCTGCTGCCGTGACTAGAGAACAAGTTCAGGATTTGAAACAATTCGGAATCGACGCAGTTGCTCAAGTAGAAGCTGTATTGGTGAATGAATTAACTCAATCTATCAACAAATATATCTTAGATAGAATCTTCAGAAATGGAGCTGAAAATGCTAAGAATATTAATGCTGTTGACGGTTTACAGTTATCAGCTTCTTACGGAACAACTGCAGCACCTGCTGTTGTAATTCCATTAGGACCTGGAAACGATAGCAATACTAACATTAATGCAACTGTTGCAAGAACGTTAGTTGGTGCAGGTGGTGAAACACAAGGAACTTTACAACGTAGGTTGTATACTAAAGTACTTGCTGCTTCTAACCTAATCGCAACAAGAGGAAGAAGAGGACCTGCTACTTTCGCAGTAACTTCTGGAGAAATTGCTACGGCACTTCAGGATGTTGCAGGATTCGTACCTTACCCACTATCAAATACAATCAACCAAGCTGGTGGATCTTTATATCCAATCGGTGCTTTGGCTGGTGTAACTATTTATGTTGATCCAAACATGGCTTGGACTGACTATAGAGTTGCTGTAGGTAGAAAAGGTGATGGTAATTCTCCTGGTTTAGTATTCATGCCTTACTTAATGGCTGAATCTGTTGAAACAATCGCAGAAGGAACTATGGCTCCTAAAATCGCGGTTAAATCTAGATTCGCTTTAGTAGACGCTGGATTCCACCCAGAAACAATGTATTACACATTAGGTTTTAACTTCGAGGCTGGTACTAGTATCATCTAAGAATAAAAACTTATAATACAGTTTTAAAAGGTTCGCTTAACGGCGGACCTTTTTTTTGTCTTATATTAGTTGAATATATAAAAAAATCAATAACTAGATATGAAAAGAGTAAAATCATACAATGAGTTTATAGCTGAATCTAATAATAAAAATGTAGATGAAGGTATTACTGACATTAAAGGTATTGCATCTAATCCTATAAAATGGAAAAAGATTAAAAACAATGCTAAGAAGTATCAACAGACTAAAGTTCAAATAGCTTTAAATAATGTTGATCATGCTAAGAAGAAAGAAAAGTCTTCAGGTAAAATAGATCCTAAGCAAAAGGAGGTTTTAGATGCTGCAAATAAAGCTAAGAACCAAGCGTTAAAAGATAAAGCATCTGCGGTTAGTCAAAGAATGAAAGATTTAGCTTCAACTGATGCTCTTAAAAAGGTTGTAACCATTGCAACAACAAAAGCTAACCTAGCCGCAGCAGAAACTGCTCTTAAAGCTGCTGATGGCGAAGAATCAAAACAACTTAAGATTAAAATTAAAAAATTAGCAGGTCAGGCTGCTGATGCACAGCAAGCATTAAAGGATTATGAATCAGAAGGTGATAAGGAAGTTAAATTACCAGGTGAAGATGAAAAGGCTGCAGCTGCAGAAAAGGCAAAGTTAGATAAAGAAAAAGCTGAGAAGGCTAAAGAAGCTGTTGAAGGCGAGATTACTAAAGCTAAAGCTGCGTATGATAAAGTAAAAGACGGCGAAGATGAAAAGGCCAAACTACAAGCAGAAATTAAATTTAAACAAGCTCAACAGAAAAAAGCTAAATTAGATGGTAATGATGAATTGTTCCAAGGTTTAGGAAATGACATTGGGGAGATTATGAAAAAGATAAAGGCTATTGATCCGAATGCTGAAACTGAAACAGAGACCGAGACCGAGACTGAAACAGAGACCGAGACTGGTAAAGATGATCCAGGTGCAAAATTAGAAGCTGATATTAAAGCCTTTAATGATAACATAGAAGCTGAGAGAACTACAATGAATAAAGCTACTAAAGATTTGGAACAGGCTAAAAGAGATCTAAAAACCGGTAGAGGTTCTGAGGAACAAGTTCAAAAGTTACAAAAGGCAATTGAAGATAGTAAAGAAGATATTGCTGAACTTAAGAAAAAGGAAGCTGATGCTAAAAAGAAATTGGCTGCACTATCTAAACCTAAAGGAGAATCATTTCAACCACTCGAAGAAACAGTTTCTGAAAAGTTTAGAAGGTTAATGAATAATGTATAAAGTCCGTAAGATAAACTTTGGATGGTATAAAAGGAGGCATGGAATTCTATTGGAGAATCTGCCTCCTTTGAAGCAACGATTTATGATAGAGAATAATTATCTTAAATGGTTGGATTCAGATACTCAGGCATTTGAGATTATCTTTAAAGTTGAGGATATGAATGAGCATGAAAAAAATCCTAATCGTATACTTTGGAATCCTTTCAGAGAAACTTTTACAAACATTAAAGAATTAGAAAAAGATTCTGATGTTGTGGATTGGAATTGTGGTATATGTAAAGTTGAAATTAAATCTAGAATGGATTCTAGGAAGGTTGAAAACTTTGTTTGTAATAAGTGTTCAGATGCTCATAACTCCCGGAATAAAAGAGTTGATCAAAGAATAATAGATTCGTCAATCAAATTTACCCAACACTGTAAATCGTTATTAAAAGGTGAACAAAGAGAGTTTATGACTTATGTACGCAGATCATCAAAGGGATAACGATTCTTCTATAGTTATTTTTTTAAATACATTTAATTTACTCGTAGGGCATGCATTAAAAATTTGTATACCTTTACCTTTGATATGTTCCTTTAGAATATCAAACCCTGGTAAAAAGTGTTTATTATAAATAGTATCAGCTGTTGCATTAATTGGGTACCCATCATGAAAGTGACTAACAGTTCCACTATTTCCCATATCATAACCTAATAATACTATTTTCTTAGATCCTAAATGTAATGCTAAATTAATGGCAGCATATCCACTATTCATTCCGTGAGCTAATGTATTTGGTGAAGTTTCTAATCCATATTTTACACCTCTCTTTAACAAATGAATATCTTCCGTAAGTTCTCTTCTAGGGGCAATCGTATATTTTAAACCTTTAAAACTATCAATATCTTTTTTATGCCAATTATAAAATCTACCATCCGTCCAATATAAAACATTCGCATTAGGATAGCTTAGTAGTGCTTTGTTTATAACTATTGTTTTTTTATCATTTAACCTATTCCAATTAAACCCTTTTAATGATGGCCCACCACCAATAATGTATACGGTTTCACCAGCCCATATTCTTGGTACAGGTTTAAATACCTTTGGTATATTCCAATTAGGATTTACATTTTTTCTATGAGTAGCTGCTATACGAGTAGATGCATTAGGTTTGGTCTTATGTACTACCACAGGCCCTCTAGTTATATTACTCCTAACATTACTAGATATCTTTGGATCTACTTTAACTTTAACTATCTTCCTAATTTTTCGAGGACTCATTAATAGATTTTTTTTATTTATTTCTATTAAAACAAATGCTATTTTTTCCATATAAAAATAAATCAAAACTAAAATATGAAGAATATTCAAAATGTACTTTTAACAGAGAAGTACCGACCACAGTCATTAGATGATTTAATTACTCCTAAAAGAGTAGGTGAAAAACTAAGTAAAGGAGTCTATCAACATTTATTACTACATGGCAGTCCTGGTACCGGTAAAACTTCTGCTGCTAAGGCTTTGGTTAAACATTTTAAGCACCCTTACTTATACATTAATGCTTCTACTGATACTTCTGTTGATGTTGTAAGAAATAGGATTACTGATTTTTGTGCTAACCGTTCTATTATGGATGAGCCAGGAAAAATGAAAGTAATTATACTTGATGAGATTGATGGTGTATCTGATCAATTCTTTAAAGCATTAAGAGCTACAATGGATCAGTTTGCTGTTAATGCAAGATTCGTTGCAACATGTAATTATATTAATAAAGTACCTGATCCAATTCAGTCAAGATTTGAAATGATTGATTTTGATTTTTCCAAAGAAGAAGAAACTGAAATAATGAAAAGTTACATTATGAGAATTCTTCAAATTTGTAAGGAAGAAGGTATCGGTATTGATAAACATGCAGCTGTAGAATTAGTAAAAAGAAAATTTCCTGATTTAAGAAATATGTTAAATCAGTTACAAGGATTTAAATCCCAGGGCGTAGAAACTATAACGGTTGAAAATATTAAACAATTCAGTTCAGTATATAAAGATATTTATGATCTTGTTATTGACGGTGAAGATCCTGTAAAAAATTATCAATATATGCTATCTAATTATGCAAATAGAACCGATGATGTTTTATCTTCACTAGGTGCTGAGTTTATAGATTTTATAAAACAAGATAGGCAATCATACACTACATTTATTCCACAGATAATTGTAACAGTTGCAAAATACCAGGCACAGCGACAACAGGTAATTGATCCTGCTGTATCAATGCTTGCTTGTATATATGAATTACAAACAATAGTAAACGGAGCATAATGGCATACGGAGTATATAAAAACACTGAAGAGTTTGAGGAGCAGTTAGCACAATACACTGGTTCTAAATATGCAGTAACTTTAGATAATATGAGTAACGGTTTATTCCTTGCTTTATATTATGAGAAGCATGTTAACAAATCAATAATAGATGATTCTATAATAATTCCAAATAGAACTTACCCATCAGTCCCTTGTGAAATAATCCATGCAGGATTAAAGGTTAAGTGGAATAAAAAACACCCACAAGTTTTTAAAGGTAAATTAACTGGCGCATATCAGTTAAAAGGATCTAATGTTTGGGATTCAGCATTAACATTTACTGCAGATATGTATAAACCTTCTACTCATATGTGTGTATCATTCACTGGCCCTTTTAAACATTTTAAATTATCTAAAGGCGGTGCAATACTAACCGATAGTCTAAAAGCATATCATTGGTTTAAAAGAGCAAGGTATTCAGGTCGCAGAGAATGTTCTTATCATGATGATAATTTTGATATGATTGGGTGGAATTTTTATATGATGCCAGAATTAGCAGCAAGAGGATTATTATTAATGAACCAATTTTATAACCAGGACGGTACTAAAAAGCACCAAGAAGATTTGTCGTTACCTTACCCTGATTTATCAAAATTTAAAATATACGAAAAATGAGAGAAGAATTTTTAAAAAAATTAATTAAGGCATTTCCTAATTATATGGAGCTAGGAGCCGCTGTACATAAATATCATACACTTATACAGGATGGAATAGGTGAAAAACAAGTAGAAGAATATATCTTACAAGAAACTTTCAAAGTTCTTTAATACTTGTTATAATTATATTAAATAACACATTATGAAAAAAACAGGCAGACATACATTTGTCATAGATGGAAACTATTTTCTATTTAGAACATTATACGTAATTCCACAAAGATCAAAAAAGGCAGGTCTATTAGGAACAGAAGAAGATGTACAGGCCTTTGTTAAAAAATTGGCAACTGACTTTGCATATCAGATCAGGTTATTTGAAGGTCTTATTGATAAGGTAGTTTGGACGGTAGATTCAAGGTCATGGCGTAAAGACTTTTACCCAGAAGCAGAATATAAAGGTAACCGTAAACAGAACGATGCTCTTAACTGGGAAAACTTCTCAAAGGCAACAGCTGACTTTATTTCTATTCTATCTAAACAAGGTGTTATCATTTCTAAAATTGATGGCGCTGAAGGTGATGATTTAATGTATGCATGGAATACTGAATCTCTTGCTAATGACAAATCAGTTATTATGTTTACTGGAGATAGGGATTTAGTTCAATTAGTAGATAAGAGTAAAAGTAATCATACTCATACTATTCTATTTTCACCAGCTCATAAAAAATTATATACTTACCAAGGTTTTTCTGAATGGATGGATTCTCAAACTGAAGAAGAACAATCTGATGACATATTTGATGTACTAAAAACTTCTGTATCGCCAGAGAATCAGGCTAAAAAATTACTTAAGGCATTAGTCGCAAAGAAAAAGGTTTCTATTATAGAAGTTGACCCTGAAGACTTCCGTTTCCGTAAAGTACTCACTGGAGATGCAGGTGATAATGTACCACCTGCATACTATTATAAAAAAGGTAATAGGAGATACGGTATTAGTGAAAACAAGGCAACTGCTATTATTGCTGAGTTCAAAGAAAAGCATGGTCACTTATCCCATATGTATCTTTATAATGATGAGTATATTACTGACCTTGCAAATATGACCGTAAGAGTTATGAATGCAAAACATATGAGCAGAGAACAGATTATTTCTAATCTCAAATCTAATGTCAATCTTATGGTTCTTGCTGCTGAATCTATACCAGAAGGTATCCTAGACGAAATGTTTAAATCAGTTGAATCTAAAATGAATTTAAAAGGTTTACAGTTAAAAACAATTTCTACTATGAAATCTATCTTGGAGAATACTGAATATGCTAAAGAAACTGATAGCTCTTTTAAAGCTTCATTTTTTAAAGATGATGATTCAAGTGATTCTAATGATATGTCTTTTATAAAAGGTAGTAAAAAACAAGATAAGATTTTTTAAACTTTTTACTTTTTCTTCATATAAATATAAAATAACTTAATGAAATTATTTGACTACATAAGAGTACTTTTTGGTAAAGATGTTCACTGGGATAAGGTATCTAATTACGATAAATCTAAAAATTCATTTATGACTAATAGATTTATGAGTATTAAGTTTCCTATCCAGGCAAATATGTTTAATACTTTAAAAATAGATCCCGTTGGTCAAGCCGAATCATGGAGATTAATTTCATCTAAATTTAATAGGGTGCCAGGTTTTATTTACACTAAAGTAAAAAAGACAGCAAAACAAAAATCAAAGGAATGGACTCCTGATCCTGCTGCAAAAGAAATGTACATGAAGTTTAATGAAATAGGCGAAAGAGAATACAGAGAAGCTCTAAAACATAACCCATCACTAATAAAGTCTTCGATAGATATATTAGAAAAACAAATGGGCAAAGATGTTAATTGATAATAAATTTGAACTAGGCATACCCACGCATATTATGTTTACTTTATATAAGTATGATTACTTTGATAGTATTATTATAAATAGAGTAAAAAAAGAATGCAGAAATCTATCAAAGATAGACGGTGAAATAACAGTTAAGCTTTCTTCTTTCTTAACTGCTATTAATACAAGCAAAAGACTTAGGACTGAAATTCAAAAGGCTGAAGATTTTGGTTATATTCCTAATCCTAACATTAAGCCTAATTCTATTTACTTTTTATTTTCTATTTTTAACAGACTTGAAAATTTAGATTTTATAACATTTAAAATTAGCGACGATAAAAACTTTAGTAGATTGATTAAAAATGAAAGAGGTTCATCAATACTAAGCTTTCACTTTAATATAATTGAAGGTATTTTTGACTTGACTAAATTGATGGATAGGGTAGAATTGGATACTTTCAATAAAACACTAATTGATTTTAAAATACTTAAAAATAAATATTTAGAAAGAAAGCCATATTTCTATATGAAAGCTACTGCTATTATTGATATTTTAACATCAATGGATATTGAAGGTAAATTAAGTACTTTTGGTGTATTGGATAGAATAGATCAAAAATTAGAAGAAGATGATCCGGTCTTAATTGTGAAGACAGACTATACTCCATATTAGTAGCTGAATATATAAACAAATAATGTTTGTATATGAAAAGAATTGTCAATTGGTTAGGTGGTCTTTTAAAAGATGAAAAAGGTACACCTTCTTCAAAAAGGTTTATTGGTATTTTAGCAGGTGTAACATTATGCTCTGCATTAATGATTAATTTATACACAGATATGCCAGTAGAACCTACTCTTGTTAATGCCGTAGCGGCAATATGTATTGGTGGTTTAGGTCTTGCTTCAGCTGATAAAATTTTTGGAAAGAAAAAATCTATGGGTGGAGATCAACAAATAAATTCTTAATCGATGGCAGTTAACGGAAGAACAACAGATGCTAACGGGGATGCTATATTAATAAGTCTTCAGGAACCTTACTTAAATGTAGTTGAAGTCTTAGGATATACTGATGTCACAAAAGGTGAAAGTACAGGTACCTATTATAATAAACAATTTAGGTGGGGAACGGATGGTGTCACATATTCTGATTATACCACCCTTACAAATGCGAATCTAGAGGCTTTATTATTAAATCCAAATAAACCTTTTTGGATTCAATATAGATATGAACAGGTTGGCGATGGCACTTTAGAATTTGAATCTATTGCATTAGAATTAGTAACGGATGGCGGTGTAATTTGTAGAGTACCCCAAGTTGAATGCGGAGCTGAAGGTTGTATAGGTGTACCTAATTTAGTTGTAGATTGCTGTGGTGATACCTGGAATCCTTATGACTTATCTAGAACTTCATCAATGTATAATCAATTATCCGCTATCACATCTAACATGTTTGGCTTCTGCGTTGATTATTTTAAGACTAAGGCAGATCAAAGAAGTAGAGATGTTATATTAAAAGAGTATTCTTTATTTGATGTTATTAAAGAAGGTGAAGTAAAGATTTTAATTCCAGATAACGAATTACCAACAAGGGAAATTCAGTTTAATCCAATGATGATGGATTTTCCTGTTCAATTTGAAATACATATTGTAAAATCTGCATTTGAGGCAATATTCGGATTAGGTACTAAACCTGAAATGAGAGACTATTTATATTTTAAAGATTATATGAATCGTATGTATGAAGTTGATGCAATTGCTGAAGCAGATGATTTTCTTTATTCAGGTTCTTATTGGAGAGTTAGTTTAGTACCTTATCAGAAAAGGACGGCCGTTGGTTTTGATCCAACACCAGAAGGTCAAAGAGCTGAAATCGATACAGATGCATTAACGTCAAATGTAGAAGATAAATTTAGAGTTGAAAGAGAAAACGAATTTAGAGATGTAAGAAAGAATAATCAATATAATACAATAGGCACATTAGCAAATGATTATGTCAGGAGATCCTTAAATAAGAAATTAATTATAAAAGAAGAAAACGTTTATAATGAATGGACTATAATTTCTAAATATCATTATAGGTTAGGTTCTTTAGGAACTTCTAACGAAGCTATAAAATATCAATATGAAGGTGGTTGGACTAATGAAGAAGACAGGGCATTTACTTTTTGGATTAGACCACAGTATGCAAAACCTATAGGCGAAAATATATTAATATTATCAATTGCAGATAATAATGGAAAGGTTCAATTTAATACAGGTGGATTGCCTAAATTTGGTAATGCTATTAACATAGGTGATTGGGTTGAAATAAGAGGAACTAAATCTTATAATGGAATAGGAAAGGTTATTGAAATAATTGGTGATTCTATTGTAATTGATGAAAAATTTATAGATGATGTAACAACAACAGGATCTCCTAGTTTTAATAAAGAAGCAACCAATAATTTTATGGTTTATGAAAATTCTTTATTACCACCAACTCAGTATGTTTCACTTACCTACACACCTAATTGGTTTATTATGAAAATTAATGATGTTTACTATAAGTGGAAATTAACACAATCTTTTGCAAAAGATAAATGGTATGCTATAGTAATTAATTTAAATGCTACTGCGAGACAATTAGGACTGTTTGTATATAATACTGAAGAAGCAACAGGCGCGGTTAATCCTGAGTTAACATCAACATTAAATTTGGTTTATAATAAAACCCAGGCAGCAACACCACAAACAGTAATAGATGACCAATCATGGAAATTATTTGGATGTGAAACTGATTTAACAAATATAAGAATTTGGAAAAAGCCAATAGAAGAGGAACTGCAATCTTTAATACTTAGTCAATATGTAGTAAAAGATACACATTTAACTTTATTATTGGATAATGCTTCACCTGAATTAATGCTGCAAGATGTAACAGATGCCAGATAACCTGGAATATATATTACAAATAACTTATTAATGGAAGATAACTCAAAGGAGAAGTTTAGAGATAGTATTGGTGATTTACTTAGCGATTTACCAGATGAAGTACCTGGTTTAAATGAAACACCAGAATTATCAAGAGTAAGAAATGAAAGTACACAAGCAGTTGCTTTAACAAAGGCTAAAGGAAAGGCTAAAAAAGTAATGTCGAGTTTACTTAAGTTTTATTTAAGTGAAGAGATAATAGCTGAACATGAATACATTCAAGCAAAATCAAACTTAGATGAATATGCACTAGGTATGTTAATTCGCCAAATGGAAAATAGCGAAATTGCAATTTCACAGCTAATGGACATTATTAATGAAGGTGATGTTTCCCCAAGAATGTTTGAGGTACTTAGTGATTTACAGAGAACTTTATTGGATATTATTAAAAGCCAAACAATGTATATGGTGGCTATTGAAGAGAATGCTAAAAAGACGTCAAGAGATATTGATGTATATCATGGTAACTCTGATAGTAGCAGTAAAAAACAAACTGGAGTTAAGTCTAGGGGTACTAAAGATTTAATGAGAGCATTACAAGAAACAATTAACGAAGAAGATATACAAGATGTCGATAGCGATGAAAATGAAGAATGATTACATTCTTACACAGGAAATAGTACAAGGTGAAAGAAGAACCGATAGTGGATTAATTATTCCTGAAGAAAAATATAATAGGGTTGCTTTAGTGATAGAGGCAGCCGATAACCTTGAAGTAAAGAAAGGTGACCAAATAGTAAAAACAATAGGCAAGGGTACTGAATACACATTTGAAGGAGATAAGTTTGAAATCCTTCATATAAATCATGTTCTTGCTGTAATAGAAGAAGATGGCACAGAAACCACAAGCGCCTAGCGCAGGATTTGATTTTAATGTTGGTAAAGCCAAGCAAGCGTTTTCATGGTCTAGTGAAAGTGTAGAACAACTAATGTTTGCAATAGAAGAAGGTTATAAACCAGCATCTACTCCATTCTATGAAGGTAATCCTAATTTAAGAAAGGGTAATATTGTTTTTAACTATACCTCAAATGAAATAAAAGAAATTAAAAAGTGTGCAAAAGATATTGTATACTTTGCCAATACTTATTGTACTGTAATGACCGACCACGGTTTACAAACAATTAATTTAAGACCTTACCAAGAAGAAATGTTAAGGCAGTTTCAAGCAGAAAGATTTAATGTTTGTTTAGCTAGTAGGCAAGTTGGTAAAACTATATGCTCATCTATTTTTATAGCTTGGTATTCATTATTTAACTTCGATAAAAATTCTTTAATACTTTCAAATAAAGGTGCAACAACCAGAGAGATCATTGATAAAGGTAAAACTATATTAGAGCATTTACCTTTCTTTTTAAAACCCGGTACTCTTAAATGGGATGTATTTAATTCTAAGTTTGATAATGGCTGTAGAATAATTGGTCAGACAACAACAAAGAAAGCAGCAATTGGTTTTACTATTCATTTATTATTCATGGATGAGTTCGCGCATATCCCTGCAAATTTCGTTGATACTTTTTATGAAAATGTGTATCCAACGGTATCCGCATCCACAAACTCTAAAGTTATCATAACAAGTACACCTAATGGCTTTAATAAATTTTATGACATATATACTGCTGCCGATAAAGGCTTAAGTGAATATACGCCCTTTAGAGTTGACTGGTGGGATGTACCAGGAAGAGACGATGCTTGGATGAAGCAAGAGGTTGCTAACTTAGGTAGTGACGAAGCATTTAATAGGCAATACGGAAATCAATTTATTGCAGGTTCATCATTACTATTAGGACCTGATAGTCTTAAGAAATTAAAAGGAAACGAAACAGAATTTGTTCATCGTGAAATGATTGCGTTTGAAGATGAGCAAGTAGAATACTCTGGTTTATTATGGGATCCTGAATTTAATTTAGATGATGCTGAAGAAGATGAAAATTATTGGTGTTTTTCTGTTGATATAGCAGAAGGTACCGGTGGTGACTATTCTATTATTAATATCTTTAAGATAGAGCTTATGGATGAGGCCGATTGGAAAAAGGTAACTTCACCAGGTAGCTTTATTGATTTTTACAGAATTAGACAAGTTGGTAGATTTAGAAGTAATGAACATACCATTGAAGAATTTGCAAAATCTCTTTATATTTTAGCATATGATGTTTTTTACTCTGAGAATGTAAAATTAATTATAGAATGGAATTTATTTGGTGGTGAGCTAATTAAAAGAATGGAAACCGTTTTTCCACAGAGAAATGATTTTGATGAAGAATCTGTTGTTAAATTTAAACACCGTATAGATGCAAGGACTAAACAATTTGGGTTAAAAGTTAAAAAAGATAATAAGCCTATTTTTTGTCAAAACTTTAAAAAATATATTACACAAAATAAAATTGTAATAAAAGATAAGCAAACTGTTTATGAAGCAGCTACATTCGGTAAATTACCTAATGGTACGTATGCTGGGCAATTAGGCCATGATGATTTAATAATGACCTGCATAAATAGTTCTGAATTCTTTTTTACATTAGACTTTTCCGATTTTGCTGAAGAGATTCACGATGTTGCCGAACAGCACGTACAGGATAAAATTGATGCTATCTTAGAACAAGATGCTAAGGGAGGACAATTGAATTTTGATATCTATGACTTGGTATAAAAAGTTATAGGTTAGTGGATATATAAAAAAAGCAAATAAAAAAAATAATATAAGATGGCACTAGATCCGAAAATCGCTTCGATTAAAGCAGCAGGAACTTACAGATTTGAATTTGACAAATCTCAAGTAGTTAGTATTCCTGCTAATCAGACAAGGTTAATTGTCGGTTTCTCTAAAACAGGTCCTTTCAATACTCCGGTATTTGTACCTGACACCGCATTCTTCAAACAAGTATATGGTGATATTGACAGAAACTTAGAAAGAAAGGATTCATTTTTCCATAGAAGCTGTTTAGCAGCATTGGAAAGAGGACCGATTCTTGCACTTAACCTATTAAACTTAACTGCTGCCGATAAGGTAGAATATATTAAATTTGGTACAGCTGCTACCCCTGATGTTCAGGATAATGCTGGAGCCTTAGGAGAATATCAAAAAATGTACAATAGAGATAAATTCTTTTATCCTGACTCAGACGCATTCTTAGATAATGTTGGTGCAAATAAACTAGCATTTAATTCAGGAACAACTAATGATTTATTAGACTTTACTAATTTAGGTCAGAATCCTATCTCAGTTATTGTAAGAAAAGCATCAGCTGCAAATTCAACAGGATTTAATGTAACTGCAGAAGAATGGTATGGTGCTGCAAATGTACCAGGTTATTTAAATAAAGATAGTTTAGTATCTGACTTCTTAGTAGATGTATTTTTAATAGAAGGTAATTTTGGTGGAGACTTTGGTTCTGCAACGCCTTATGAAAGATTTGTAGCAGATCCAATTTATCAAACATATTTTGATAAAGTACAAGGATTAAAAAGAAGAGTATTCCAAAATGATGAATCAGATACAAAAATTGCTGAATTCTTTAATGAATCAGAAGTTAATGTAGTTGCAACTTATACTGCATCATTACTTCCTAATTTTACAGACTTACTAGGTAATAACCTTTTTATTGAAAAAGTTATTAATGCTGATACAGCAAGCACTGGTGTATTTGTCGCAGTAAATGAAGATTTATTTGATGGTGATACATTAATTGATGGGGTTGCTGGTGGTATTGATTTAATAGGTCATAACCTTGAATATACTCAAGCTTACGATTTCCAACAAGATGTTAATTTCTTATCTTATAGTGGATCAATCGTTTCAGATGTTAGTTATGCTGGCACAGGAACTGCACCAAACACAGTAAGTGCAACGACTGAAGCTATTAATGTAAGTCAATTAACAAGTGGAGATATACAGATTACTGTTGTAGGTTCTGCTGGTGATCCATTATGGGATGCATTCGCTGCGTTTACTGCAAATACACAAAGTGCTGTAGGTACTTACATATTAGCAAACACTGGTACAGGTGATAAATATGTTCCTGTAACATCAGTACAGATTGTAGGAAATACTGTTACCTTATTACTATCAAGTGTAGGTGGAATTATACCAGGTGATTTTAGTAATGTTACTGGAGCTTCATATACATTTATTAATGAAAGTGACTTTGGTTTTGTAACTGATGAAGCAATCCTAGCAGATAATGCAAATGCAAATATCATAGGTGGATATGGTTCAACATTATACAGCCAATTCTCAAACGGTACTCTTACCGATGGTGATGAAGCGGTATATTTGAAAACCGGTACAGAATATTTAAGTTACTTAGTATTTAATGCTGTTGATTATGGATTCATTCATACGCAAACTCCAACTACTACTTTAACAACTATTCCTATTTCAGATCCGGCATATAACTTACCATCTGTTCAGGTAACACCTTACGAGGAAGATGCATTTAATAATTTAACACCGCATGATCAATTTACTTTAGATCCTGCTAATGGCGGTTTCTTTATAGACACAGAATTTTCAAATACAGGTATTACTTATCCTGCAGGTACATTAGGAATTCAAACGCTGAAAGGTGCTAATAATGTTTCTATTGATATTATTTCAGATTCAATAACTGAAACTGGATTAAAACCTAACCAAGTATTAATAGCTAGTGATAATCCTGATGCTGCTGATGTAGTTGTAGGAAACTACTTAGTACATTCTGAAGGCTCTCCTTCCGGTGTAGCCCACTCAAGGTTAACAAGAATTAACGTTGTACAAGGTGGATTAACAAATGCTGAATTTAGTACTATTCCTGCAGGTAAGCAGGCACTATTAGTAACTTGTCAAAGTGAAATTGCAACAACAACCGCTGCAGGTATTGTTAAAGTTGAATTATACTTCCCAATAGATAAGTGGATTGATTATTTAAATATCTTTACATTAGATGGATTTAATTTAACTTCTACTCACGTACCTAACGGAACTAATGACAGACAGGTTGAAATCTTAAATGGTACTTTAAATGGAACAAATTTATTTAAAGCATTAACTGACAGAGATGTAATTAACTTTAGATATATTGTAGATACATTTGGAAACGGTATTGAAAGTGGATCTAAAGCGATCTATACAATATTGGCTTCTACTAGAAAGAATGCATTCGCAATATTAAATGCTCCATCTGCTAAGGACTTTAAGAGTAATTCTTCACCTTCATTTAAAGATCTAACTGGAAGTTTATCCTCTAGATTTATTTCTACTGGTGGTGATCTTTCATTAAATCCTACAGTAAGATACTCATTACCATCTCAAACACAAGGTGCGAGTTGGGGAGCATTCTATTATCCTTTTATTACTGTTAGGGATTTAGGTAGAAATATAAATGTTGTACCGGCTGCATACGTTTCAAATAACTTTATTGCAAAATATGAAAACGCATTACCGTGGTCATTAGTTGCCGGAGTTCGTCGAGGTGTTGTAGGTGGAACAGGAGTTGTAGGATTAGAAATCAATCTTGGAAAAGAGGACAGAGAATACTTAGAACCATTTGGATTAAATCCAATTGTATTCCAAAGTGGAACTGGGCCAACAATCTTTGCAAATAAAACTGCACAGCAGACTACAAAATCTGCATTAAGCTCTATTAACTGTAGAGAGGTTGTAATTTATATCCAAGATGGTATTGAAGCAATTCTTAGAAACTATCTATTTGAATTCAATACTGCTCAAACAAGATTAGAGATTAAAACACTTGCTGATAACTTTTTATCAACAGTTCAGAATGATGATGGTGTTTATGACTTTAAGAATGTAATGGATGAAACTAATAATACTCCAGAAGTTATTGATCAAAATGTAGGTATCCTAGATACATATATTGAACCAGTAAGAGGAATGGAAATTCTTGTACAAAGAACAACTATTTTGAAAACAGGAGCTATTAGTTCAGGAAACTTCCAATAAGAGGAAACTAAATAAGAATATATAAAAAAAATAAAATAAACTATGCCACTACCACATTATACCCAATCAAGGGCCAGTAGCCAAAGGTACGAACCAGTTCAGCCTAACCTTTTTGAGGTGACAGTATTTTCACCACTAGGGGATGATACGGGTTTAATCTTAGAGCAAGTTAAAACTATTGGAGGTTTAAATAACTTAAACCCTGCTGTAGATGCAATCGGACAGAAATACAAATTTGCTGACCGTTCATTTGCAAGTATGCCAGGTCAAACATTTATGGATCTGACTGTTAACTTTAGTCTTAACTTAAATGAAGCTAACGAAAATTACATTTACAATACATTCCGTAATTGGTACAAATTAATCTATGATCCATTGACTGGTGAAATGGGATTAAAGAAAGACTATGTAGGAAGTATGATTATTGTACAGTACAACAGAGCAGGTGATATCTTTAGAAAGATTACTTGTAAAGATGTATTCCCTACAGGTCAACCTGATTTTGTAGATGAATTAAGTTATGAAACTCCAGACGCAGTTGATTTAACAATGACTTATCGTTGTGATCACTGGGTTGAGGAAAATGTTGGAGCTGCATAATCTTTTAAATATTTTAGAAAAACTGGCTTTAGGGCCAGTTTTTTTGTCTTCACTCTAATATATATTATAAATTATATAATCTAAACATATGACAATCTTTAAAGTAGTAAATGAAACTGATGGAAAAGTTTATGTAGGTTATTCAGTTAATGATAATCCTAATAACTTAGGAGCAGGTAAATATATTAAAAGAGCAGTTAAAGACTTTGGTACAAGATCTTTTCAAAAAACTGTTCTTGAAGAATTTGAATCTGAAGAATCATTAAGCCATATAATGGAAAGGCTAGAATTTTGGATAAAAAATTATAAAGCCGATAATCCTAAATATGGATATAATGAAAGCGTACAAGAATTAATTCCACAAAAAAAGAGACTTACTAAAAAACTACAAGTTCTCTTAACACCAGAAGATGAAGATAATTTAAATTCAATTATTATCGAGAAATCAATGGAAAATAAAACAAAACCGTTGCCAGTATCCAAATACGTAAGACAATTAATAGTTGAACATATAGTAGAGGAAACCGCTCCTGAAAAACAATTAATAAAAACTAAATAATTATGAGTAGTCACGAAGACAATATTAAAAAAGAATTTGCAGAGGCTGAAGGTATAGTAGATACTACGGCTGAGGTAAAAACAAATGATGAAGGTAAAGTTACTGAATTAGGTAAAGTAGATACTACAAGAGGATCTGGTATAACTTCTATAGATGATCCTGAAATTCAGAGAATACAATCTTTAACAGGTTATATTAAATTAGATTTAGCTAACTTTCCATCAGGTGGTCAATTTTATAGAGAAGATTTTGAAATTCATATTAGAGCCGCAAGGGTTGGTGAGATTAGGGAATTCTCTACATTAGATGAAGAAAACATTTTAGATGTTGATGAAAAGCTAAACTCACTTCTAGTGAACTGTACAAAAATTATGTATGGTAACCAAAGAGGATCTTATAGAGATGTTTTAGAAGAGGATAGAATATATCTAATCCTATCTATTAGAGAGTTAACATTTAAGGAAGGCGAAAATAAATTAATGATGCCGGTTGGTAAAAAGAGTTGTAAAACAGGAACTTGTAAATCACAAGAATCAGTGGAACTTCAAACAGCTAATCTTCAATTTAATGAACAAGATGATTTAATAGCAAAATATTATGATCATGAAAATAAATGTTTTACCGTACCAACAAAAAGCCACGGTGAATTAACCATAGCACCTCCTACGATTGGTGTTATGCGATCTATTACTGATTGGATACGAAAGAGAGAAGAAGAAGGAAAGACTTGGGATAGATCATCATTATCTATCTTACCTTACATTCAGAGAGAATGGAGAGGATTTAATGATAAAGAAATATTTTCAGCCATTACAAATTTTCAGGGCTGGGACGCTACTAAATTTTCAATTGTATACAGATTAGTTGAGAAAGCGAAAATTGGAGTTAAACCTGAGTTTAGTTTTCCATGTGAAAGTTGCGGTGAGGAGGTCGCCGTCCCGCTCACGTTTCCCGGCGGCATCAAAGCTCTGTTTATTATTCAAGATATCTCTTCTGAACTTTTATAAGATTAGAGTTTTATTATTAGAAAAGTTGCATCTCCAGCCATCAGAGCTGGATTTGCTTCCTTTCTATGAGTATGAATATACCTTAGAAATTTACAATGATCTATTAAAAGATCGTAATGATGAAGAGAAACAGAATACTCAATCCTATTCGGATAAATATAATACGGACAGCATGTCTAGATCTATGAACAAACAGATGAGTTCTTTTAAAGCACCATCTATGCCTAAGATTAGTATGCCGAAGTTTTAATAAATAAATAGATTGAATGGCTGCTGTAACTCTTAAAGATTTAATGGATCCTCTGTCAAAGATAGAGGCTGCTGCAAAAGAGACTAATGAAAAATTAGATGCTCTTATTGCAGTTTCTGGAGGCGGTAATTCCGGTGGTAGTTTAGATGCTGCCATAGTGGCTCAATTAACAGCACAAACAGATTTATTAACTGCTATTGAAGCAAATACATCCAGAAATCCTTTAGGAGGAATATTTAGTAGAAAAGGTGGTGCTGCTAAGAAAAGTAATGCTGGTGCTACTTTAAATGATTTAGGTATTGGTGCAAAGTTAACAGCTAAGGCAATAATGTTGTGGCTATTAGTACCGAAGAAAGCATTGGAGAAATTTAAAGGTTTTGTAGCAGATACACTTGATTCATTTGAAAAAGTTAAACCTAAAAAAGTAAAGGCTGGGGCTGATGCTCTTGCTGTTGCTTCTGGTGCTGCAATGATATCTGCAAAAGCATTAATGGTTTGGACGTTTGTACCTGAATCGGCTATAGATAAATTTACAGCTTATATAACAAAATTAGATAAAGCTTTATCTAAGACCACACCTAAAAAGGCTAAGAAAGGTGCGGAAACTTTAGGCTTAATGGGCGATGCACTTTTAAAATTTGCAAAAGGATTAGCTTTATCTGCAATATTAGTTCCATTAGGTTTAATAGCAATACCGTTCTTATTATTGGCTGTGACTGCTGTTGGTGGTATTATGGCTTTACTAGGTGGTAAGAAAATGGGCCAACGAATTAGGAGAGGCGCAAGAGCTTTAGATAAAGTAGGTGATGCTCTAACATCCTTTGCAATAGGACTAGGTTTATTTGCTTTATCTACTATGTTTATTATAACTCAACCAAATATCTTAATAGGTATGGTAGCTTCACTAATATTAGTACCAGGTGCAATTGCAATATTAGGTGGTAAGAAAATGGCTAAGAGAGTTAGGAGAGGTTCATTAGGTTTACTAATCTTAGGTGTAGCATTAATACCTTTTTCTATAGGTATGTTAGCATTATCATACGCAACGAGAGGTAATGGTATTGGAGACATTCTTCTACAAGGTGCTACAATATTAGCAATAGGTGGAGCTGCTGCATTAGTTGGTAAGATGGGTATGAAGAATATTTTGTTTGGTGCTGCCGCGATGGCGTTAAACGGTTTAGGACTTTTAGTATTTAGTTTAGGTTATACTCCGTTTGCTGATGCAACTAGAGGTAACACTTTAGAAGATGTAGGCGTACAGGCATTAACACTTGTAGCTATTGGTGGAATTATGGCATTAGCTGGATTGGCAGTTGCTGCCACTGGAGGTACTGCTTTATTAGGTCCTCTTATGTTTGCTGCCGCAGGTTTAGCATTACAAGAATTGGCACCAGGTTTACAGATGATGAAAAAGATAGACTTTACCAAAACCGATGCTGAAAACTTATCCTTTACATTAGGTGCAGTAGCTGCTGCATTCTCAGGTGTAGAACCTGAAGCAGGATTCTTAAAGAATGTTGGTAATGTATTTAGTAGAATAGGGCAGAGTATTGCCGGAGGTGGAGCCGCTGCAATGTATATAGGTGCAGGAAAGGCGTTACAAGAATTATCAAAAGGTTTAAAAGATTTTAAAGAAATTGACTTTACACAAGAAGATTCAGAAGATCTTGCTGTCGCATTAGGTTCTGTTAGTGCTGCCTTTGCTCAAGCTGGTGGAGAACCATCAAGCCCAGGTGGTTTATTCGGATTGGTATTTGGATCTACGTTTAGCCCTAATGCAACTGAAAGAGGAGTTAAATCGGTAATGAGATCAGGTGATGCACTTACCGAAATTACAAAAGGGCTCCATTCCTTTATGAAACTACAAGAAAAGGGTGCTAAGTTTGGTGAACCTGATAGTGATGGACATTATGAAGAAGGTACTTTAGGTTATGCAATTACAAATACTGTAGGATTTATTAGAACGGCGTTTGCCGCAGTTGCTGGAGAAGGTAATGTTCAGGCAGGTGGATTCTTTAATACTCTATTTGGAATTAAAAAGAATAAAGTAGCAGAAGGTATTGATTCAGTTAGAGGAGTTGGTAAAAACTTAGATGATATTGCCAATAGTGTAATGAAATTCCAAACAATGATAGAAAAAGGTATTAAGTTTGGAGAACCTGATGGTGATGGAAATTATGAAGAAGGTACCCTAGGTTATGCAATTGTAAATACTATAGGATTTATTCGTACTGCTTTTGCTGCCGTTGCTGATGAAGGTAATGTTGAGGCAGGTGGATTCTTTAATTCCTTATTTGGTGTTAAAAAGAATAAAGTAGCGGAAGGTGTTGATTCAGTTAGAGGAGTTGGTAAAGATTTAGATTCAATTGCTGATGGTTTACTTAAATTTATTGGATTTACGAAAGATAATATTGATTTTGGTCCAGAAGGTGATTTAGCCAAAGCAGTTGTAGGTTCAATAACATTTATAAGCGATGCATTTGCTGCAGTCGCAGGTGAGGAAACTGAGGATAGTGCATTATTTGGTCTAATTACATGGAATGAAAATAATGTAGAAAAAGGTGTTTCGGCTGTAAAGGGTGTAGGTAAAGATTTGGAAGGTATTGCTAACGGATTAGAAACTTTCCAAAAGATGGTAAAAGATAAAGTTGATTTTAAACCAAAGGGAGAATTGGCTAATGCAGTTAAAAATACTTTAACTTTTGTTGGTGATGCGTTTGCTGCAATTGGTTCAAATGAAACAACTGACTCTGCAATGTTTGGTTTAATTTCATGGGATGAGAATAATGTAGAAAAAGGAATTAAAGCAGTAAAAGGCGCAGGTAAGGAACTATCAGGTATTGCTAAAGGTGTAGCTACATTTGCCGGCGTTAAGAACCCTGCCCAAGTAGCAAAAGGTATAGGTACATTATTTAATAGTATTGCTGATGCGTTTACAAAGAATTATATAGACATTGCAATGATGAGACCTGCAATGAATCATTTCTCTGGTTGGATTACTGATTTAGCAGATGCTGCAGATGATGGATCATTAAATAAAGCTGGAACAGATTTAGAAAAAATTGCTGCAGCTATTAATTCTGTTGATCCTTTTAAGGCTGAAGCAATGGCCGGATTATTCAGTGGTGCCGGTGAACTTGGTGAAAATAGAAGAGCATATCAAACCCTAGCAAGAGCAGTAGAGGATATTCGAGATTTACTATCAGAAACGAGTGGAGGCGGTGAAGCTGCAACAACTGAAGGCGGGGCTCCTGCTGCCGGAGGATCAAGTAAGAGTAGTAATAATAATGCTGCAATGGTAAGACTTAATAGTACTCTTAGCCGACTTAATTCTACAATGAGTTCGTTACCTGCATCAATTCAATCAATTAAAATCATAGTAGAAGATTAATTTCTAAAATCTTAAAACCTTTTTATATTTTAGCTATATAAAATTTAACAGAGAGAGTCTGGAAATAGTATAGTTTAAAAGTATAATATGGAAAAAGTAAAAAACATAGTTTGGTTTGATTTAGAAACCACAGGAGTAAACACAAGTAGCGATAGAATTATCGAGATCGCAATGATAAAAACTGATTCTGAAGGAAATGAAATAGATTCTTTTCAGTCATTAGTTAATCCCGGCCCTAATGCAGTCATGAGAGAAGAAGCTCAAGATAAGCACGGTATCACACCAGAACAATTAAAAGATGCGCCCCAATTTGATTTAATAGCCAAAGAAGTTTTGGACTTTATTGATGATAGTGACTTAGGTGGATATAACGCACTTTACTTTGATGTACCAATGCTCGTAGAGGAATTTATGAGAAGTGGTATTGCATTCTCGCATCGCCAAAGAGCTGTAGTAGATCCTTTTTTAATTTATTCAAAATATGAACGTAGAGATTTAAGTACTGCATATAAAAAATATACAGGAAAGGATTTAGAAGGCGCTCATAGGGCCGATGTTGATATTCGTGCAACAATGGAAATATTTCAAAAACAAAAAGAACTTTATGACATGCCAACCACAGCAAAAGAAATTGATGATGTTGTAAATGAATCAAGAAAAGATCAAGTAGACCTTAGTGGTAAATATAAATTTGCTGAAATAAATGGTAAACGAGAAATTGTATTTAACTTTGGTAAAAACAAAGGAAAACCGTTTAAAGAAGTTTATGAAAC